>Ga0182027_10002255_pt1 | contig 31469 bp, 26 predicted proteins | sample 712E1DmetaG_FD_121300 | JGI IMG/M metagenome (GOLD analysis project Ga0182027, IMG submission 121300) | Permafrost microbial communities from Stordalen Mire, Sweden - 712E1D metaG (Illumina Assembly) | ecosystem: Environmental > Terrestrial > Soil > Wetlands > Permafrost | place: Sweden...
AGCTCGACATCCGTCGGATTCCTGCCGAGGGCGCGGAAGTTTTCGACAAGATAGTCGATTTCGTCCGACGCCAGGGCCAAGCCCATGGCGGTGTTGGCGGATTCAATCGCCGCGCGGCCGTGGCCGAGGACATCCACCGTGGCCAGGGGCTCGGGATCTGCTCGCCGAAACAGACGAGCGGCGTCCTCTTCTCGGTCGAGAACCGTTTCGGTCATGCGGTAGTGGATGGCTGCCCGCAAGCCGGGGCCATTCGGCGCATCGCCCGTCACCGTGAACCAGATGCCGCGTTCGATACGCTTGACCTTGGCGAGGCCGCAGTTGTGGGCCACATCGGTGGCCTTGGACGACCAGGGAGAAATCGTACCGATGCGCGGCACCACCAGCAGGCGTCGGCCGCTCAGCGTGCGCGATTCGGCTCGCGGACCGTAGTGCAGCAGTCGGTCGAGCACATGCAGCTCGGTTTCCGTGAGAGGTTCGGCAAGGTCGGCGAAGTGCACGAATTCAGCGCCAACCTCACGCACGGTGGGATTGGTCGCCTGAATCTTCGCGAGGATTTTGGCGAGGCGGGCCGGAGTGAAGGCTGGGGCACCACGAAGGTCGAGCATGGACATCTTGAAACCGCTGCAAAGAGTTGCGCTTCCAGAGCGCGATTGCAACCCGGAACGGCGGGTTCTGCTAGGGAGTGGACATTCTCACCCCCTCGGTGCTACGTGTTGAACCGCCGTGCACACTTATACAACGTCAACCGCAGCCAAAGTGGGGTGGGGCGTGCCACTCCTCGCCATCCTTCCGGTCGCGCTCGTCGCGCTCCCGGCATGCATCATGCCCGGACAGACTCCGGCCGTCGGCAATGCCGGCGAAAACGTCGCCTCGTGCGGGGCCGAAGGGCTCATCGACGATTGCGAGGACAACAACAACCAAGGCAAGGTCGTGGGCGGCCGCGGCGGCTACTGGTACACCTTCGCCGACGAGGTTGGCACCACGGTCACTCCCGAGGCAGGCGCCAAGGGCGGCACCTTCACCATGTCGCCTGGTGGCGTGAATGGATCGAAGTACGCTGCCAATGCGCGCGGCCACGTCGGCCACGGCCACATCGTGTTCGGCGCCTTGGGCCTGAACCTGGTGGATCCCAAGAATCCCTACGATGCGTCCCAATATCTGGGTATCGCATTTTGGGCCAAGAAGGGCCCGGGCAGCTACGGCAAGGTTCGCTTCAAGGTGCCCGACATCAAGACCGACGGCGACGGCGGCATCTGCACCGAATGCTTCAACGACTTCGGCGCGGACATCACCTTGACCGAGTCCTGGCAGCACTTCGTATTTCCTTTCAGGAAGCTGCGCCAGCTGCCCGACTGGGGATCGCCCAAGCCGCACTTCATCGACAAGAGCAAGCTGTTCGGCCTGCAGTGGCAGGTCAATCAGCCGGGGGCTGACTTCGACATCTGGATCGACGACGTGGAGTTCGTGGGATGCGAGTAGGCGGCGTCTTCGTCGCTGCACTGGTTTTGCTCGGCACCTCGTGCCTGCCGACCGTCGAAGATCAGAAGTCTGCGCCCAAGGCAGCTCGCAAGCGGGCTCCGACCGCAGCCGGCGCTGCTGCGGCCCGAACGCCGCTCGGCCCGGTCGAGGTTGCGGACTTTCCCAGGCCCGCGCCGCTCGGCCCCTACGCGTTTTCCGGCAAGACCGGCAACGAGTACTCGGATCGCTTCATCTCGCTCTGGAACGACATGCACTCGCCCAAGAACGGGTATTTCAGCCCCGAGGGCGTGCCCTACCACGCGGTCGAAACCCTGCTGGTCGAGGCGCCCGACTACGGCCACGAGACCACGTCGGAGGCGTACAGTTACTGGTTGTGGCTCGAAGCCGCCTACGGGAAGATCACCAAGGACTGGAAGCCGCTGACCAAGGCGTGGGAAAGCACGGAAGCCTACGTCATCCCGACACCTGAAGACCAGCCCACGGCGGGCTCGTACAACGAAACCCATCCAGCCGTTTTCGCGGGCGAGCAGGATCAGCCAAGCGGGTACCCCGTGCCTCTCGATTCCAGCGCCTCCACCGGTCACGACCCGATCGCGAAGGAGCTCGTGGAAACCTACCGCACGCCCTTCATCTACGGCATGCACTGGATCATCGACGTGGACAACTGGTACGGATTTGGGCGGCGCGGCGACCATGTGTCCAGGCCGACGTACATCAACACCTTCCAGCGCGGCGAAGAGGAATCGGTTTGGGAGGCCATCCCGCAGCCGTGCTGGGACGACTTCCAATTCGGTGGCAACAACGGATACCTCGACCTGTTCGTGAAGCAGGACGGCGGCTATGCGCGGCAGTGGAAGTACACCACGGCGCCCGATGCGGACGCTCGCGCGGTGCAGGCCATGTATTGGGCCAAGCTGTGGGCGGACGAGCAGGGTGCGGGCTCCGCGGTCGATCCGCTGGTGAAGAAGACGTCGCGTCTCGGCGACTATCTCCGCTACGCGCTCTTCGACAAGTACTTCAAGGTTCCTGGCTGCCAGTCGCCGCAATGTCAGGCCGGAGAAGGCTACGACGGCGCGCATTTCTTGCTGTCGTGGTATTACGCGTGGGGCGGCTCGACGACCAAGGCCGCCGGCTGGTCCTGGCGTATCGGCTCCAGCACCGCTCACAGCGGCTACCAGAATCCGTTCGCGGCCTGGGTGCTTTCGCAGGACAAGGCGTTCAAGCCGCTGTCGAAGAACGGCGCCGGCGATTGGGCCAAGAGCCTCGAACGGCAGGTCGAAATGTATCGCTGGCTGCAATCGGCCGAAGGCGGCATCGCGGGCGGCGCGACCAACAGCTGGCGCGGTCGCTACGACAAGTTCCCAGCCACCGTTACGACCTTTTACAAGTTGGCGTACGTCGAAGCACCGGTGTACGTCGATCCGCCCAGCAATCAGTGGTTTGGCTTTCAGGCCTGGAGCATGGATCGCGTGGCGCAGCTCTATTACGTCACCGGCAACGCGCACGCCAAGGTCATTCTCGACCGCTGGGTGAAATGGGTTCTGGCCAACACCCGCCTGACCAAGAACGGAACCTTCGAGATTCCATCGGATCTTACTTGGATCGGCCAGCCGCAGCTCAACTGGGATGAGAAGACGCAAAACTGGAATGCGAAGGACACTGCCTTCAACAAGACGTTGCACGTGAAGGTGAAGAGCTGGGGACAGGACCTGGGCGTGGGCGGTGCACTGGCGCGCACGCTGCTTTTCTATGCCGCCAAGTCGGGCGATGTTGCGTCCGCCAAGCTGGCCAAAGAGCTGCTCGACCGGATGTGGAAGAAGTTCCGCGACGACAAGGGCCTTTCGGCACCCGAGACCCGCACGGATTACAAGCGCTTCGGCGACAAGGTGTTCATTCCCGCCGGCTGGAAGGGACAGATGCCGAATGGCGATCCGATGGATTCCAATTCCACTTTCGCCAGCATTCGCACGCGCTACACCTCCGATCCTGGATGGCCCCAGGTCGAGGCGCATCTGCGCGGCGGGCCGGCCCCGACGTTTACCTATCACCGCTTTTGGGCTCAATCGGACATTGCCTTGGCCAACGCCACCATGGCGTTCCTCTATCCCGACGGGATTCGCTCGGGCGTAAGTCGCGGCGGCGCGAAGGCCAAGCCCGCCAAGAAGCCCAAGGCGCGCAAGAAGTAGAGCAGCTTTCGCATTCGGGCTCCCTCGAGCCCGTGTTTGTATCGCCGACATACGCGGGGCGAGATTTGGCGGTTCTTTTGTGGTATCGATGGGCGTCCTTTTGCCCAAGTGGAGATGACCTCGATGATTCGTATTGCACTGCTCGGAACCATTCTTCTGTCCCTGTTTGCGCGGCCGCTGCGCGCCGAGGAAGTAAAACTCGGCTACGTGGATCTGCGCCGCGCCTTGTATGAAACCGAGGACGGCCGCAAGGCGCGCGCCACCCTCAAGAAGGACTTCGACAAGAAGCAGAAGGAGCTCGACGAGCAGCAGGAAGAAGTGAAGAAAGCCATCGAGGACTTGAACAAGAAGCGCACGCTGCTGCCCGCGGACACGGTTCGCCAGAAGGAAGCCGAGCTGCAGGAGCGCGTCGGCAAGGTCCAGCAGACCTATCTGCGACATCAGCAGGATCTTGCCGCGAAGGAAGAAGAAGCCACCCAGCCTATCGTCGAGCGCTTGCAGCGGATCATCGGCAAGATCGCTGCGGCGGAGAATTTCACCATGGTTCTCGACAAGAGCGCGGGCGTCGTATTCGCCAAGCCCCATCTCGATTTGACCAACGAGGTGATCCGTCGCTTCAACGCCGGGGAAGAAAAGGGCACGGGTTCGGCGCCGGCGAAGAAGTCCGCCGACTCCAAGAAATAGCGCCTGATCGAGCGGACTCCATGGCCATGGATATCGCGGCTATCCAGGCGATTCTTCCCCACCGCTATCCCTTTCTTCTGGTCGACCGGGTGGATTCGCTGACCGACGATAGGATTGTCGCGCGTAAGATGGTGTCCGCCAACGAACCCTTTTTCCAGGGCCATTTCCCTGGCAATCCCATCATGCCCGGTGTCCTTATCCTGGAGGCGCTGGCGCAGGCGGGAGCGCTGTTGGCCGCACCCGCGGTTGGCTTCGATCCCGCCCGCCAAGCCATCTACTTCCTGACCATAGACAAGGTGAAGTTTCGCAAACCAGTGGTGCCAGGCGATGTCCTCGTTCTGGAGGTCGTTCCTCTGCGCAAGGGCGGCGCGATCTGGAAAATGCGAGGCGAAGCGAAGGTCGCGGACACCGTGGTGGCCGAAGCCGAGTTTGTCGCGGGTATCAGGACACTGGCCACTTCCTGACCGCGTGTTATCGAAAGGTTGCTAGCCTGTGCAAATGTTTTGCCTGCAGAGAGGCTGGCGCGGCAAGGGACTTGTGGTCCTCGCGGGGATCATTCCTCTCGTTGCGTGCCGGCGTGTTCCGTTTCCGCCGCGTGGCGACTCCGCCGCGGTTGTTGTCGTCGCTCCGCGAACCGATGCGGCTGGCCCGCCCAGGGTCATGGAGCAGGAACCGAACGACAGTCCCGAGCAGGCCCAGCTCTTGGCCATCAATGCCGATTGGCCGGTGGTCAGTGTCGTTGGCTCTCTCTCCGGAACCGGGGCCGGGGCAGGAAGGGACGTGGATGTTTTCAAGCTCATGGTTCCGGGTGGGCGTGCGGGCGCGGACAAGCCTGCTCCGTCACCCGATTCTTCTTCCTCGGATGATCCGCGTTCACTGGCTCGCCGCCTGACGCTCGAAATCGCGGCGGAGGCCGGCGTCGGCCTTTCGCTGCAACTTCTAGACGACAGACTGAAGTTGCTGGAGACCGTCACAGTGGATGTGGGCGAGGCGGCGGGCATGCCCAACATGGCGGTGCTTCCAGGACACCTCTACTTTTTTCGCGTGAAAGCCGTCGCCAAGCCGGCCAAGTCGGCCGAGCCCATTGTGACCAGCAAGTACAAGCTGACGGTTCAGCTTGGAGACTTTGAAGCTGGCGATGAACGCGAGCCCAACGACGGAACGGAATCGGCGGAAGCCGTGACGATTTCCGGGACCGTCGAGCTGGCCGGGTTTCACGGCTGGCAGCACGACCAGGATTTCTACCGAATTCCGGCGCCCGAGGTCCCCTCGGCTTTGGATGTGGAGCTGGACGCCGTCGAAGGGGTGACCGCTGGTCTGCAGGTTCTCGATGGAAGTGGCGCGAGAATCGCGGTTGGACGAGGACGACGAGGTGAGAGAGTCGGCTTGCACAACGTGACTGCTCCTGTCGCGACAACGGACGCCGGCGCAGCGGCGCGGTTTTTCTACGTCGTCGTTCGCAGCGAGTCCGGCCAAAACCGTACGCAGCGCTACGTCCTGCATCTCGGCATAGGTGCGCCCAAATCGGACTCGGAGATCGAGCCGAACGACAACCCTGCCAAGGCGACGTTGATCCATGACGGGGTTCTGACGGGATTTTTGCCCGTGGGCGACGTCGATTACTTCCGCTATTCCGGGGAAGGTCAGCGCGAGGTCAATATCGAGTTCGCGACCCCCGCCCACGTGCGGGCGAAGCTCGACGTCATCCGACAGAGCAACGGTCAGACCATCGCCTCGGCGGAGGCAAGAAAAGCGCGCGAACCAGTAACGCTGTCCAAGATTCCGACTTTGGGCGAGCCGCTGCTGTTGCGGCTTTCACAAGGCAAGGGGGATGGCAACCCAGACGAGTCCTACTCGCTCAAGATCAGCAGCACGGTGCTGGCAGCGTCCAAAGCCGGTGCAACAAATTCATCTCCAGCCCTAAACCCGGACTGAAAAGCGGCCGAAGAACTAGCCGCAGGGAGCTCTGGCAACGCACGCCGCGCTGGAGCATCCAAAGGCTAGACCATGACGCCGACGCCTAGACGACACGAGGTTGTGGCCTCCAACCCGGAGGGGCGCAAGTCTTTGCGGGGTGGGGCCACGCAACCACGACTGTTTTGTCACGGATTGCCCACCAAGCCGGTTGTGCACGTCATGAGCAATCGGACCGCGGAGTGCGCACAAACACCTAAAGCAGCAAAGATCGAACCAAGTGCGCTTGCGTGGCTTGACTGCGGGGCAGCGATGTTGCAAGCCATAAGTATAGGTAAGGGCGTTCCGATGCTTGAGCCATGGATCATAGATGAAATCCGACGTCGCGAGGAAGAGCGTCGACGCGGTGATCGTCCGCAGCTCGAGCTTCCCGTTCCCGACGGCCAATGGCCCGGCGAGGTCGACCCGGGGATGCCTTACGATGAGCGTGGCGACCGTGCACCCGAGCGGGGCGTGGTCATCATCGGCATGTGACCGGGAACGTGACTTTTTGGCGCACCGCCGTGTCGGCGGTCAACTGCCGTTTGATCGAGTTTTTGGCTCTCTAGCGAAAATCGCCTTATCAAGGTGGTATGACGCTTGAGAGGCTGGGTGGAAAACGGGATTTCCGAGTTCACAGGCTGATTGGTCGCGAGACCGAGAGACGAGCTCTCGATGCGGCCCTCGATCGAGCCGTGCGGTTCGAGGCGCCTCAGTTCGTCACGATGCTCGGCGCCGCGGGAATCGGGAAGACCCGACTCATCGAAAACTGGGTGGGCGAGGTGGGCAAGAAAGGCGACTTTCACGCCGTTTACTTGTCTGTGCGTGCAGCCGTCGAAGGCGCGGACCCGGAGCCACTTGGACTGTGGCGAAGCCTGCTTCGGGCTCGCGTCGGCATCACACAGGCGATGGACAAGGCGGCCGCCGTCGCCGTCTTTCGCAAGGAATTGCAAGCCGTCTTCGCCGACCGTCGGGTTTCCGAGATCGCCGGTTTTCTCGGCGAATTCATCGGTCTCGATCTGACCGAAAGCCCGCTGGCCCAGTCCCTGGCCATGCGGCCCGAGCAGAAATCGGATTTGGCGCGAGCGCTGCTGTGCCGTTTTCTTGAGGAGGACGCCCGCAAGCATCCGATCCTTTTCGTAATTGACGACGCTCATCGTGCGGATGATGCCTCGTTGGAAGTGCTGGCGCGCCTGCGGGCTGAGCTCGGCGAAGCCGCCATTGTTTTCGTGGTGGTGGCGCGGCCAGAATTGTTGGTTCGGCAAACCGACTGGAGTCGAGCCGAAGGAAGCCATGTTCGCCTGGACTTGGGTGCATTGTCGCCGCTGGAAATGGAGGTCTTCATGCAATGCGCGCTGGGCGCGGATAGCCTGGCATCTGGTCTGGCCGAGCGAGCCGCCGTCGAGTCGGCAGGAAATCCGTCGCTGTTGCTTCAGCTCCTCGCCGTCTATCACGAGCACGGTATTCTGGCGTGCGACACCAAGGACGCGTGGCTGTTCGACGGCGACCGCGCCGATCGAGAAGGGCCGGCCTTGTGCCCCGAGGCTTGCGCTGGCGCGCGGGTCGCCGAGTTGAGCTTGAGCGAGCGCGGCTTGCTTGCGCGCGCCGCCGCCATGGGTCGGGTGTTCTGGACCGGCGGAGTCATCGCCGTCGGCCGCCTGGGCACGGATCCCTGGGATCCAACCCTGGTGTTTGCTCCTGACCCTTCCATCGAAGAAACCAAGCGCATGCTGGCGCTGCTGGCCGAGCGTGGCTACATCAGAAGGCTGGAGACCGATGCCGTCGGAAGCGAGTCGGCCTGGTGCTTCGTCGACGTGAATGAACGCATGCTGGTAGAGACTAGCGTGGCTCCCGAAACCACGCGCCGCCGCAAGCGCTTCGCGGCCCAATGGATCGAAGCCAGGGCGGGAAAATCCATGTCGTGCGAACAGATCGAGGACATCGCCACCCTCTACGAGCAGGGCGGAGACTCTCGCCGGGCCGGCCTTGCGCTCGTCGCGGCGGGCGACGAGGCTAGCCGTGTGGTCGACTACGAGAGAGCCCGATCGCTCTACGCGCGCGCCGTGGGACTTTTCGACATCGACGACTCCCTACTCAAGATAGAAACCTTGCACAAGCTCGGCGACGTGGCTGCTCGGCTTGGTCGCAGCCACGAATCACTGGCGCATTTTTCCGACATGCTCAAGGTCGCCTGGTGCCTGGACTTGCCGGGCAAAGGCGGGGCGGCGCATTCGCGCATGGGACGCGCCTATCGGTCGCTCGGAGATTACCGGCTGGCGGCTCAGCACCTCGACATGGCTCATCTGCTGTTCGATTTGGCCGGCGACCGGGCGGGCGTGGCGGCCAGCCTGGACGACATCGGTCGGATCTACTACCTGGTGGGAAAACCCGACGAGGCCTTGCGCTGCCACAAGGCCGCGCTGTCGATTCGGGTGGAGCTCGACGACGAGCGGGGCAAGGCGCTGACCTTGGCGTGGATCGGGCTCGTCGAGGCGCAGCTCGGGCACCTCGGGCTTGCGCAACAGAGCTTCGAGAAAGCCCTGGCGCTCAGCCAGTCCACGCGCGATCCGCACGGCATCGTGTTCACCTTGCTCGACCTCGGCGCCCTCACGCGCGAGGCCGGGCACCCCAAGCTCGCGCACAAGCTGCTGTCGCAGGCGCGCGGACTGTCGAGCACCATGGGCGAGCGTCTGACCGAGTGCCACCTTGCGCTTCAGATCGGCGATTGCCTGCTGGCCCAAGGCCAAGTCGACGAGGCCGAGCGGGAGTTGCGGGCCGCCAAGGGCATCGCCCAAAAGTTCGGCGCGCGGCGCTTGGTGGCTGAATCGGACCGCGTCTTGGCCGAGATTCACCTGGCGAAGGGGGATTGCCTGGCGGCGCGCGACCACGCCGAATGGGCAGCTGCGGAGGCAGAGAAGATGGGCGCCGCCCCCTTGGCGGGTTCCGCGTTGCGTGTCCTCGGCACGGCGTTGTCGGCGGGAGCGCCGGGCAATTGCGACAGGGGCGGGCCGCGCGAGGTGTTCGATCGCGCGATTCATCTTCTTGCTGCCTCCGGCGCGGAGCTGGAGCTTGGCCGGACCTTCGCTGCCTACGCAGACTTCGAGGAGAAGATCGGGCGGCGGGACGCAGCCGAAAAGCTCCGCGATCGCGCCTACGCTATCCGCCGCGATTCCGGATTGCAGCCCGCCGAAGGGCAAATTCTCGTCGAGAGCCAGCCAACGTTACAGTGATGCTTGGCAAGGACGCCGGCCCCGATGCGCTAGCCCAACTTCCTCAGCTCGGCTTCGGCGCGTTCTACTTCTTTTTCAAGTCGTCGAGCTTGACCAGGACGCGATCGATGGCCCACTTGTTCACGACGGAGACGTACGTCATACCGCCGGCCTGCACGTAGTAGCCGCTCTTGTCGCTGGTTTCGCTGCCGACCTTGAGTTGGCAGGTGTGCCCCTTCACGCTCGACTTCACCGCGATGCCGGCCGTGGGCTTGGCAAGGCCCGTCGCTTTGGGCGAGTTGTCTTCTGCGAAGCTCTGGCCCTTAAGCTCGGAGAAGGCGCTAGTGATGTTCGACACCTTGGAGTCATCCAGCGTGACGCCGGCGGGCTTGATCAACTTCCAGGCGCTGCCCTGCTTGGCCAAGGTGTAGGAATCCTTCTCTCGCGTCACCGCAATCTCGGTGACCTCTTCGCTCTTGAGATTGCACAAGGTCTTGTCGCGGAATTCGATGGGACGCTTGTTCACCCGGTCGATGTTGTATTTCTTGACCAGGAAGACCTGCGGACTGTCCGCAAGTTTCACATAGTAGTCGTCGTCGCCCTTTTTCTTTCCCACCAGCACCGTCTGCTGCTTGCCGTTGCGCAGCCCCACGGTCACCGTGAGCTCCGGCGAATCAAGACCGGTTTCCTCGGGTTTGGTGCTGTCGGCGAACTCGTTCGTTTTCCAGGATGCCAGCTGAGCAGCCATTCCGTTGGCGACGCTCTTGTCATAGGGTTCGACCTTCACTGTCGATTCCACGACCTGCCAATCGGTATTGGCTGCCCCGGCGTCGGTCGGTGCTGGTTTCGTCAGCATGATCTTCGCGCCATCCTTGCCCGAAACCTGGAGTTTTTCGGCGTCCTTTTCGTCGAAGCTGGTGATGGTCTTGTCGCGCCAATCGGTGGTGGTCTTATCAAGCTGGTACTTCAGGATGTTGGTGGCCGCCCAAACCTCGTCCTTGCCCTCGATACGCAACATGGTGAACTGGTTGGCAGACTTGCCGAGGCGAAAATCGGCTAGGACCTTGTCGCCCTTCTTGACCACGACGCGCAGGCCGTCGTCACCCACTTCGAATTCCGTGTGGCGACCCTTTTGGTCGGAAATGATGTTGTCGAAGTCCATCTTGGCGATGGCATCGAAGGCCGTCTTGGCCAGCTCTTTGTCCGCGGCATAGGCAACCGGCTTGACGATCCTGTAGGCATCGCCCTCCTTCTTGAGGGTCGTGGTGACCTTGTTCTTGGTCACATCCAGCGTGTCGAAGCTGTTGTCCGTAAGCTTGGCGATCGGTCGGGGTGCTTCCCCGGCGGAGCGGGTGCCCTTTTCGGGTGAACGCAGGAGCAGGACGGCTGCGAGAATGAGACCGGCAAAGAGGAGGCCAGCAATCAGGGTCTTCCGATTCATTGTCTACCTCGGGTGGCTAAAGCTTCTGAGTCGTGCGGTTGATTTTGCGTAGGCGCCAGCGACCAACGCCAAAGAGGCAGAACACGATGGGCAAACCCAAAACGTTGGCCCATTGGACGATGCTGGCCTTGGCCTCGGACGTGTTGGCGATTTGACGGCTGTCCATGGTCTTCGAGCGCAGTGGAATCAGCGCTTCGTCTTCCACCGTCCATCCAATCGCGTTGTAGAGCATCTGGGCGCCGGCCGCATACACCGGCAAGAAGCGAGCGAGTTGCGTCCAATCGTCGCTGGCGAAGGCCGAGTTGCCGATGACCACGAGCCGCACCGGTTTCTTCGATTCGGCGAGGGGTTGTTTGTCCGCAACCGAAACCGCGGCTGCCGGCTGGGGCACGAAGGCGCTTTTCAGGACTCCCTGGTAGGCGTAGCCGAATGCGTAGGAGCCGGTGTCCTTGCCGGTGTTGAACTTCATGTCGGGACCAAGCAGGGCAAAGCCCGTGTGCTTGAAGCTGGCATTCGACGAGGCGGCCAGGCGCCAGACCTTCGCACCCGCGGGGACATTGCCGCCCGCCAACGGACCAACCAGGTCGACCGGGCTTGCAAAGGGAAAGACCACCGCCCGTATTCCCTCGGTGACGGAAAGGCCGGGATTTTTTTCGGTCGCGGCACCGACAAACGAGGGCAGGGTTACGAGCGCGCGGCGACCACCGCCGATTTCCATCACGCCCGGCGCCGCCGACTGCGGATCGATGATGATGTCCTGGCTGATCTTGAATCCGTAAGGCTCGAGCAACTTGGCAAGTCCGGTGTCGTTGCCTTGTAGCATCTTGATGTTTTCCATGCCGCGCCCGCCGGCCCCACCCGCGGCCATGCCGGGGGCGAGAATCACGGCACCTCGGCCGCTCATCAGGAAGGTATCGATTTCACGCTGGCCCTTTTCATCGAAGGGCTGGTGCGGGCCGGCGACGATCAAGGCGTCCACATCGGCGGCGATCTCGGTTGTGGAAGGATTCACCGTGGTGAGATCGTATTCCTGCTCGATGTCTTCCTTGAGCGCCTGCAAACCCTGCGTGGGCTCGCTTTCGCCGTGGCCAGTCGTGAAGGCAATCTTCTTCTTCTTCACCGTCAGCTTCTTGATGAGCGACGAAAGCTGATACTCGAGGCCCGAGTCGCTGACGATCTGTGGAATGGCCTCGCTCTTGTCGCCGTACTGCAAGCACAATCCAAGGTAGTAGGCGCCCAGCTCGAATTTCGAATTGCTCACCTTTTGGACCTGAACCTTCTGCACCTTGCAGCGGGAGGCATCCTCCTCCATTTTCTTGTCCGTGCCGGGGTCCACGGCTTCCCAGCGGAACCTGCCGTTCGAGCTCGACTTGTAGTCATCCAGCTTGTCGCGCACGTCGACGGCGAGTCGCTTGATTTCGACCGGCAGATCTTTCGAGATGTAGGCCTTGATCGAAAGGTAGTCGGGCAGGGACTTCACCAGATCCTTCGAGGGCTGCGACAGGGTGTAGATGCGTTTCTCGGTCAGGTCCAGGCGCCCAAAGAGGCGCGTTCCGATTAGGTTGACGAGAACGATCGCGCCCGCGATGAACAGGGCGTACAGGACCGCATTGGAGGCGTTGCTTCTCTTCTTGCTTGAAACAGTCGACATGGATGGCTCCCTTCCGGTTACTTCCACTTGCGGGATTCGAGGGAGACCGTGGCAATGACCAGACAGACCACTGTCACGGACAGGTAGTACACGACGTCGCGGGAATCGATGATGCCGCGGCTGAGGGGTTCGAAGTGCTTCCCCATGCTGAGAAATGAAATGATCGGGGCCAGCCATTCAGGCGCCAGTTGCGTGATCTGGCCGAAGATAAAGAGCGCGAAGCAAATGGCGAAGGCGAGAATAAACGCCACGATCTGATTGCGTGTGAAGGACGAAGCCATGACTCCGATGGCCACGTAAGAACCGCCCATGAGGAGCAGACCCACATAACCCGCAATCACCGGACCCCTATCCACCGGGCCCAGCATCATGAGGGTGATGGCGTAGAAGAACGTCATGCCCACGATCGCCGCCAGCATGGCCATGCCGGCAAGGAATTTGCCCAGGATGACTTCCCAGTCGCGCACCGGCATGGTGATGAGCATCTCCAACGTGCCGCTGCCCTTTTCCTCGGCGAGAAGGCGCATGGTGATGGCCGGAATGATGAAGGTGAACACCAGCGGCGTCAGGTTGAAGTAGGTACGCAGCTCGGCCTGCTTGTCGAGGAAGAGCTGACTGAAGAATAGATAGCCCACGATGAGCATGAAGACCGTGACCACGATGTAGGCCACGGGCGAATTGAAGTACGTTTTGATTTCGCGCTTCGCGATGGTAGCGGTGGTGCTCATGATCGGCTCTCTTCCCCGGTGGTGAGGTTGCGGAAGACGTCTTCCAGGCTGGCTGCCTCTCGGGTCAGCTCAAGCAGCGTCCAATGGTTGTCAACCGCAACGCGATAGAGTGGCTTGCGCAGGTCGCTCTTGGCTGCTCCGTCGATGGCGAAGGTATGGGCGCCGTCTTCGCCGGCGATCTTTAGGCACTGAGTAACACCTGCGAGTGTGGCGACCTTTTCTTTGACGGCTTCGGCGGCGGCGCCGTTGGCCTCGACGACCAAACGGTAGCGCGTGGCCTTTTCGCGGGCTCGCAATTCGTCCGGCGTTCCGTCCGCCACCAGCTTGCCGCCGCTGATGATGAGCATGCGGCTGCAGGTAGCCTGGACCTCGGGCAGGATGTGGGTCGACAGGATGACCGTCTTTTCCTTACCGACCTCTTTGATGAGGGCGCGGATCTCGGCGATCTGGTTGGGGTCGAGGCCGCTGGTCGGTTCGTCGAGAATTAGGATGTCCGGGTCGTGCAACATGGCCTGCGCCAGGCCCACGCGTTGCCGGTAACCCTTGGATAGCTCGCCGACGAGCTTGCCAGCCACGTCGGACAGGCCGCAGCGGCCGCCAATTTCCTTGATGCGCTGGTGAACGCCGTTGCCCGACATGCCGTGCATGTTGGCCGCGAACTCCAGGTGTTCGAGCACGCTCATATCCTTGTACAACGGCGTGTCTTCGGGCAAATAGCCGACGTGCCGGCGCACCTCCAGCGATTGGTCGAAGGCATCGAAGCCCGCCACCTGCGCGCTGCCCGACGTGGGCGCCAGAAAGCAGGTGAGGATTTTCATGGTGGTGGATTTGCCCGCGCCGTTGGGTCCCAGGAAGCCTAGAACTTCGCCCTTGTGGACGTTGAAAGTCACTGCGTCCACGGCACGGGTTAGACCGTACTTTTTGGTCAGGTTGTCGACCTTGATCATCACATCGGACATCGCTACCTCGCTGGTTTGGCCGGCGCATTAACAGATGACTGCGGCGCCTTATTCCCGAAAGTTGCGGTTTCTTGAAAGGCTTGGAACGGCTTCCACGTACAGCGGGAACGGGGGAAATGTCAAGGTGCTCGCGCGGGTGCGCCCGCCGGGGGCCGAGGACGAGCAGCAAGGTCGCTACAACCGGCCGGCTCCCAACACTGGCCCGAGTGGGCAGAGCGAGGCAATCCAGCGCTGGGCGATCTCTCGCGTGGCGCCTTCAAGCCGGCCTGATCGGCACGCGGAGCGGAGAATTTCGAGGACTTGGATGAGGCTTTTCTCTGGCAGTTGAGACCCGCCGTTGAAACCCTTTTTAAACTTTTCGAGGGCTGCTTGGGAGAGCGCGGTGACAGGCCCTGATTTCTCGCCCAGCAAGTGCAGCACCAGCACCGTGCGCGCGAGAACGCCCGTGTCGATCGCGGCCGGGTCGACGGCGACCTTGGGCTCCTCGGCGCAAGCTGCCATCCGCTCAAGCGCCTCCGGCGAGATGTGGTGCGGGCGCACGCCGAGCCCGGTGACAAGCTCGATGGCGGCGGCGGCTCGCTCCACCGCGCGCGTGGCGGTTGCGATATCGGCCAGGGTCAAGAACGGGCGCTCGCCGGGTGCGGCGGGCGTTTCCAGCATGCGCGGAAAGCGTGGGCGAAGACGGGTCATGCTGGCCAGCGCTTCGCCATCTTCGCTTTCGAAGATATGCACGGCGGGTCGAAGGACCGCGAAGGGGTTGCCGCGTACCAGGGCCAAGGCCAAGCGCCGTAGTTTGCCCACCAGGCTGACCCCCAAACGGTGGAGCTTCACCAGCGGCACGTTGCGAACCGCCGCCACCTCCTGCTCCGTATCTCCGCGGGCCAAAAACTCGACGGCCAAGTCGAGGTTGGCGGACACCCGTTCAAGCACCGCCTGAATCGCTTCGTCGTCGCTCGGCGTAATGCGGTCGGCGGATAGGGCACGGTTGCACAGGGCGACCAGCGCGAAGTGGATTTCCGCCGCAGTCTCGCGACTGGTGAGACCGGCCACCGCGCGGGCGAAGGGCGTCTTGCCCGCCATGCGCTCGACCATCGCCATGGGCAGGCGCGAATAGGTCTCATCGGCCGTTTCCCCGCGCGGACGCAGGGTGGGCGCTGGCTTCCCGTCGATGCGCACCGACGCGGGATCGAGCTCGCGGTACACCTCTAGCGCCTCGTAGAAGTCGACGAAGCCCAGGTCTTCCATGCGGCCGGAACGCCAGCGGTACGCGGTCTCCTCCAACTCGGCGTCGAATTCGGATCGCATCCCGATCAGCAAACGGCGCATCAAGACCGGCGAGTAGCGATACAGGCTGTCCACCAGGTGCTGCGTGACCCGCGCCCGTTCAGGCTCGCCCAAGAATTCCAGGACGAAGAGCCGGTCCGGCGAGTTCCACAACACGCCTTCGGGTTCATCCGGTTCTTCTTCCAGGGAAAGGTCGTAAATGCGGGCGCGCAGGCGAATGAGCAGAGCGAGCAGCTCGACATCCATGCCCTCGGCCCACTTGCCCAGGGCTTCGGGTGGCGCCTCCACCAGGGCTCCCAGCCAGTCGTCCGCTTTTTCGAGAGAAACGCGGTCGTTTTCCCACAGGGTGAAGTCCAGTACGGTCTGTATCTGCTCGGCCGTGCCATGCACGAGAATGTCCATCGCCTCGGGAAAACCGAGCTCGTGGATGACATAAAAGAATTCGTCGGGGGGCAGGGCACGAATTGCGGCCTCGGGATCGTCGGCATCGAAGAGCGCTTCGGTCCGGCGCGTGCGCTGGCCGCGCACAAGTTGCGCGCGGTAATCGGAGAGGGCGATCAGATTTGCCGGAGGTTCAGCTGTCTTGTTCTCGGTCACGCTCGGACTATGCCATGGCCGGACACGGACGTGATACGTTCCCGCATTCGTGCAGGCGTGCGTTTGACCGTACCGGGCGGCAGCGTCGCCGGCTCCGCGCTTGGCTTCTGGCATTGACAGGCAGAGCTGCTTCGGCGATACAGCCCGCAAGATGCGCTTTCTGCCCAGGGACGAATCTTTCTTCGACGATTTCGAAAAGCATGCCCAAAAGACGGTCGAGGGATGCCGCGCCTTTGTCGACATGGCCCAGGGCAAGGTTCCGAGCACCGAGGCCTGCCCGAGAATCAAGGCCATCGAAAGCGAATGCGACCACATCACCCATCACGTGGTCGAGCGGCTGCACAAGGTCTTCATCACGCCCATCGACCGCAATGACATTTTTCGCCTGATTTCCAAGATGGACGACGTGATGGATTTCGTCGAGGCGGCCGCGCAGCGTGTGGCGCTGTACGAGGTGAACGGCCACAACAAGGAGCTCTGGGATCTGGCGCGCGTGCTGCTGTCCGGCTCCGAGCGCGTATGCGAGGCGGTCACCGGCATGCGCAACCTGAAGCACCCCGAGCTGATTCTCGAGAAATGCGTCGAGATCAACCGGCTGGAAAACGAAGCCGACGTTCAGTTGCGCGGCGCCATTGCCAAGCTGTTCAAGGAAGAGAAGGATCCCATTCAGGTCATCAAGTGGAAGGAGATCTTCGAGCTGCTGGAAACCGCCACCGATCGCTGCGAGGACGTCGCCAACATCATCGAGGGTGTAGTCCTCGAGAATTCGTAAAGGGGCCGTGGACCACAAGCTCGTTCTCGTCATCGCGGTGGTGGCCGCCGCCTTCATCTTCGACTTCATCAACGGCTTCCACGACGCGGCGAATTCCATCGCCACCGTGGTTTCAACCCGCGTGCTTACGCCCTTCCAGGCCGTGCTGTGGGCCGCCTTCTTCAACTTCGTGGCCTTCGCCGCCTTCGACCTTCACGTCGCCGGCACCATCGGCAAGGGCATCATCGATCCAAACATCGTGGACATTTCCGTGATCATCGGCGCGCTCGGCGGCGCGATTGCTTGGAACTTGCTCACCTGGTGGTGGGGATTGCCGTCCAGCTCCTCACACGCGCTGGTGGGCGGGCTCATCGGCGCTGGCGTCGCCAAGGCGGGGCTCGGCATCCTTGGCTGGAGTAAGATCAGCAGCACCGCTCTCTTCATCATCGTCTCGCCGGTGATAGGCTACGTCGGCTCGGCTATCATGATGATTGCGTGCTCGTGGCTGTTACGCAGGGTGAATCCAGGCAAGGTCGATCGCTGGTTTCGGCGACTGCAGCTGGTGTCGGCGGCGGCGTTCAGTCTCAATCACGGCGGCAACGACGCGCAGAAGACGATGGGGATCATCGTCGTGCTTCTTTACTCGCAGGGCTACATCGGTGACCACTTTCCGACCGGACACCAGATTCCCAAATGGATCGTGCTCGGTTGCTATCTGGCCATGGGGCTCGGCACCATGTCGGGCGGCTGGCGCATCGTAAGAACCATGGGCATGCGCCTGACCAAGCTGCGACCGTTCGGCGGGTTCTGCGCCGAGACCGGCGGCTCGGTGGCAATCTTCGTCGCCACCATGCTCGGCATTCCGGTCTCGACGACCCACACCATCACCGGGGCCATCGTCGGCGTCGGATCGGTTTCGCGACCTGGCAGTGTCCGCTGGGGCGTGGCCGGCCGTATCGTTTGGGCATGGATTTTTACCATTCCGGTGTCCGCGGCCATCAGCGCGATCACCTATTACATCGCCTGCGCCTTGGGGGCGTAATAGCCGCGCCCAACTGCTAGGATCGCGCCGTGCTCTCTCTCGTTCTGCGCACCATCCGCGACCATGACTTGTTGGCGGCCGGCGATCGCGTGCTCGTCGCCGTATCGGGCGGACCCGACTCCACTGCGCTCCTCCACGCTCTCGTTCGCCTTTCGTCGCGGCTCGATATCAAGCTGGCTGTGGCATGCATCGACCACGGCCTACGGCCGGAATCGGCGGGCGAGACACAAACCGTCTGCCTGCGCTGCCGCCAGCTTGGCCTCGGTTGCGAGGTGCTGACGGTCGACGTGAAGCAAGCTCGCCGATCGCACGTTTCGTTGCAAGAGGCCGCGCGCAATGTTCGCCTCGCTGCCTTGGAGACGGCAGCTGCGCGGCTCGGCTGCGTCAAGATCGCGCTTGGACACACGGCGGACGACCAGGCCGAAACGGTGCTGTTCCGCATCGTGCGTGGGACGGGCATCGCAGGCCTGGCCGGGATTCCGTACCGACGTGGACCGTTCATTCGTCCTTTGCTCGACGTGCGGCGCCCGGAGCTGCTTCGCTACCTCGCCAAGCGCAAGATCGAATTCTTGTCGGATCCATCGAACGCCAATCGGCGATATTCCCGATCCCGCATTCGCCACGATGTTCTTCCCGTGCTGGCGAGCGAGAATCCCCGCGTCGTCGAGTCGCTGCTGGCCCTCGCGCGCGAGGCTCGGGCCGCGGGGAGGACGAGCGCGTGGCGGAAGTCGCTGCCTCCGGGGCTATTTTTGCCGAGGAGGGTGGTGGAGAGCGTGGATAGATTGGTTCGCGACGGCCGAGGCTCGCGCAGGATGGCGGTGAAGGATGGCGAAATTGTGGTCGCCTACGGAAATGTCGCTTGGCACTCGATCACGTCGCGCGCGGCAGACGAAAAGATCGGCGAGCGTTCGAGGCCCATCGCCGCGCCCGGTACCTATCGACTTTTCGACCCTCCCGCGCTTGCGATCGAAATCACGTCGTCTGCAGGTGGGGCTCGTCCCGGCGGAAAGGCGGCATCTTTTGACACGGCGAAGGTTCGCTGGCCGCTCGGCCTGCGCACGCTGCGGCCGGGCGATCGCATGTCGCCGCGTTCCGGCCTCGGCACGCGAAAGCTCTCCGATTTGCTCATCGACGCCAAGATCCCACAGCAAGAAAGAGCAAGACTTCCTGCCCTTTGCGACGCTGCTGGGGAGATTCTCTTCGTTCCAGGACTGCGTCCGTCGCAAGCCGCACGTCCCGACGCAAGTACGGTTGATTGGTTTGAGGTTCGGGTGGCGCGTTGACGACCACCCTTTTGGTGTCAATATCTTGAGTACAACCTGCTAAAAGGAAACCGAGTGCGTAACAGCCACAAGACGGTGCTCGTCTGGGTGATGATGATCTTCGCTTTCATCGTCGTTTGGCAGCTCATCAACCCACGACAAGTCGAACAACAACTGACGTTCTCGGATTTCATCCAGAAGGTCGAAAAGTCGCCAGGCGATTTCAAGACGGCGCCGCCGCTTGAAATCCGCATGAACGGCAACCACGCCGAGTTCCGGGGAACGCTCAAGAAAAATGATGAGGCCTTCGTCACGACCGGCTTCATCGGTGAGCAGATGCTTGAGAAGCTGAACAAGGCGGGCATGTCGTACAAGATCGTGCGCGAGAGTGAGGGCGGCTTCTGGCAACAGATCCTCATCACCTGGCTGCCGATTCTCGTCGTGGCAGTGGTGTTTCTGCTCTTCATGCGCCAGCTGCAGGTGGGCGGCGGCAAGGCCATGAGCTTCGGCAAGTCCAAGGCGAAGCTTCTGTCCGAGAACCAAAAGAAAATCACCTTCGCCGACGTGGCCGGTATCGAAGAGGCCAAGGACGAGGTCGAGGAGATCATCGCTTTTCTCAGGGATCCGAAGAAGTTCACGCGTTTGGGTGGCCGCATTCCCAAGGGCGTGCTGATGATGGGACCGCCCGGAACCGGCAAAACGCTGCTCGCGCGCGCCATCGCTGGCGAGGCAGGTGTTCCGTTCTATTCGATCTCTGGCTCGGACTTCGTCGAGATGTTCGTCGGCGTCGGGGCGAGTCGCGTGCGCGACCTATTCGAGCAGGGCAAGAAGAACGCACCCTGCATCATCTTCATCGACGAAATCGATGCGGTTGGGCGCCACCGCGGCGCGGGCCTTGGCGGCGGTCACGACGAACGCGAACAGACGCTGAATCAGCTCCTGGTCGAGATGGACGGGTTCGAATCCAACGACGGCGTCATTCTAATCGCGGCCACCAACCGGCCCGATGTACTCGATCCGGCGCTTCTCCGTCCCGGCCGATTCGACCGGCGTATCGTGGTGCCGCAGCCCGATGTGAAGGGGCGGGCCGGCATCCTGAAGGTTCACACCAAGAAAACCCCCATGGCGAGTAACGTCGATCTCGACGTGGTTGCGCGAGGAACGCCGGGATTTTCCGGCGCGGATCTCGAAAACCTGGTCAACGAGGCTGCCCTGCTGGCCGCCCGCGGCGACAAGGATCAGCTCGACCGCCACGACTTCGAACAGGCTAAGGACAAGGTCCTGATGGGGCCCGAGCGGCGCTCGCTCATCATCAGCGATAAGGACAAGCGCGTGACCGCGTACCACGAGGGTGGTCACGCGCTGGTGGGCAAGATGATGAAGGGGTCGGATCCCGTGCACAAGGTGACGATCATTCCCCGCGGCCGGGCGCTCGGGTTGACCCAGCAGCTGCCGGTGGAGGATCGCCTCAATGTTTCGAAGGATCTGGCCAACGATCAGATCGCCGTGGCAATGGGTGGGCGCGTCGCCGAGGAGCTGGTCTTCGGTCAAATCACCACTGGTGCCTCCAACGACATTCACACCGCCACCGACCTTGCCCGCAAGATGGTTTGTGAATGGGGTATGTCGGAAAAAATGGGCCCGCTTCACTTCGGACGCAACGACGAGATGGTTTTCTTGGGCCGCGACTTCGTCGAGCACAAAGAGTACAGCGAACAGACCTCGCGTGAAATCGACGCCGAGATCCGCCGCATCGTCATGGAAAATTATGAGCGCGCGAAGATGATCGTCGTGAACAATCTCGACAAGCTCAAGCTTCTTGCCGAGGCTTTGCTCGAAAAGGAAACCCTGGACGCTGCCGACATCGACGTGGTGCTGTCGGGTGGAAAGCTCGACAACACGCCGGCGGTCGCGACCTTCCCCAGTCTTTCCAAGAGCTCCGAACAGCTCAAGGCGCAGCGGCCGGAGAGCTCGGGATCTTTTCCACCCATTCCATCGCCCACTCCCGAAAAGGCGTAGCCGCCCAGGCGGCGCCATGCCGATCATCGTCGCGGGAGCTCTCAACCTCACCCCGGATTCGTTTTCCGACGGCGGCCAGTTTGCGACGCTGGAAAGCGCCGTGGCCGCCGGGCTGGCTATGGTCGACGCTGGCGCCCAGTGGATCGACGTAGGGGGCGAATCGACGCGGCCCAATGCCGAGCCGGTCTCCGAGGTCGAGGAGATCCGGCGTGTCGTGCCCGTCATCGAGGAGCTGGCGAAGCGGCTTGCGGGGCGCGCTCGAATTTCGATCGACACCTACAAATCCGGCACGGCACGCGCCGCTCTCGCCGCAGGCGCGACTGTGGTCAACGATATCTCGGGCGGCGCCATGGATCCCGCCGTTCCTGCCGTCGCGGCCCGGTCGGGGGCGGCGGTCGTCCTCGGCCATTTGCGCGGTCGCCCGGCCACCATGATGGCCGACATCCATTTCGACGACGTGGTTGGCGAGGTTGCCACCGAGCTTGGCGAGCGCGTAGCGGCCGCGCGCGCGGCGGGGTGCAAGGAAATTTGGGCCGACCCCGGCATCGGCTTTGGCAAGGAATTGACGCACAATCTTCAGTTGCTGGGTAATCTGGCCGTGCTTCGTGAGCGCCTTGGCGTTCCGCTGCTGGTGGGTGTTTCACGCAAGCGGTTTATCGGCGATCTCACCGGCCAGCCCGTGGCCCGGCGGATTTTCGGCACGGCGGCGGCGGTGGCAAGCGCGGTTCTTGGCGGGGCGGAGGCGGTACGGGTCCACGACGTGAAGGAGATGCTCGACGTGGTTCGCGTGGCCGGGGCGATCGCAAGCGTTCGTTTTGGCGCCGAAAAGCACTACAATGTGCGGCGCCATGGCTGAGACCAAGTTCGAACGGCGACTTTTCGGCACCGACGGCATCCGCGGTGTCGCCAATCAGTTTCCCATGACTGCGGAGGTAGCGCTTAGCCTAGGCCGATCCGTCGCCGAACATTTTCGCCAGCGCGACAAGCGCTGTCGCGTGGTGATCGGCAAGGACACGCGACTGTCCGGCTACATGTTTGAAAGCGCGCTTGAAGCCGGCATCGTTTCGGCCGGCGCCGACGTCATGTTGGTCGGCCCCTTGCCGACCCCGGCCATCGCCTTCATCACTGCTAGCATGCGCGCCGATGCCGGCATGGTCATCAGCGCGTCCCACAACCCGTTTCAGGACAACGGCATCAAGATTTTCGGGCCCGATGGCTTCAAGTTGGCCGACGATATCGAAGCCGAAATCGAGCGACGCATGACCAATCCGGAACCGCTGACGCCTGGGCCCGAGCCCAGAATTGGCAAGGCGGTTCGTCTGGACGACGCCGAAGGCCGCTACGTGCAGTTCATCAAGAACACGTTTCCGAGGGATCGCACCCTCGACGGCGTTCGCATCGTCGTGGATTGTGCCAATGGCGCGGCTTACCGGGCCGCGCCCCAGGTGTTCGAGGAGCTCGGCGCGGATGTCACGGCGCTTTCAGTCGAACCGAACGGCCGCAACATCAATGATGGCTGCGGCGCGCTTCATCCCGACAAGGTGGCGGCCGAGGTCCGCCGGACGCACGCATCTATCGGCATCGCTCTCGACGGCGACGCCGACCGCGTGATCCTGACCGACGAACGGGGTGACATCGTCGACGGGGATCAGATTCTGGCCATTCTCGGCACGCGCTTCATCGCGCAGAGAAAGTTGGTCGGCAATACGGTGGTAGCGACGGTGATGTCGAATCTAGGGCTTGAACGTGCCCTGGCGGTCAACCAGGGACTGCTGCTGCGTACGGCGGTCGGCGACAGATACGTCGTCGAAGCCATGCGCGCGGGCGGGTACGCCTTCGGCGGCGAGCAGTCGGGACACATCGTGTTCCTGCAAGAATCGACGACCGGCGACGGCTTGCTGGCGGCGTTGCAGGTTCTGTCGGTGATGGTCGAGGAGGGCCGGTCTCTTTCCGATTTGGCGAAGCTGATGACCCGCTATCCCCAGGTGCTGATCAACTTCCGTGTTCCGCGCAAGGTACCGGTCGACAACTTGCCCACCGTCCAGGCGGTCATCGCGAAGGTGGAAAAGGCGCTGGGCAAGGAGGGCCGGGTGTTGGTTCGCTACTCGGGCACCGAGACCAAGGCACGGGTCATGATCGAGGGTGCAGACGAAACGGTCATCCGGGCCTACGCCGAGGAGATCGCCGAAGTCATGCGCAAAGCGGTGGACGCGGCCTTAGCAATTTGAAGGGAGTTTCCATGGTTCGCCTTTTCATCAACGTCGACCACGTCGCGACCTTGCGCCAGCAACGCGATACCATCTATCCCGATCCGGTCATCGCGGCTGGCATCTGCGAATTGGCGGGTGCCGACGGCATCACGGTCCACCTGCGCGAGGATCGTCGCCACATTCAAGAACGCGATGTGCGCATCCTGCGCAAGACCGTGCGCGGAGCTCTCAACCTGGAAATGGCGGTGGTCCAGTCCATCGTAGATATTGCCGTCCAGGTCGGTCCCGATATGTGCACCTTGGTGCCAGAGAAACGCGAGGAGCAGACCACCGAGGGCGGGCTCGATGTGCGCGGTCGCGCGACCGAAATAGCCAAAACAGTGCGCATCTTGCGCGATGCCGGTATCGGCGTCAGCCTATTTATCGATCCCGACGAGACGAGCGCACGCGCCTGTGTCGACCTCGGGGCGACGCAAGCCGAGTTGCACACGGGCGACTATTGTCACACCAAACTGGGTACGCCGGAATCGACCCGCGAGCTGGCTCGCCTGGAGAAGGTCGGCCGAATCGTCGTTGATACCGGACTTCGCCTGGCCGCAGGCCATGGCCTCGACTATGCCAACGTCGGACCGGTGGCGGCGCTGGCTGGTTTGGAAGAAATGAGCATTGGACATGCGCTCGTCGCGCGGGCGGTGATGGTGGGAATGGAACGCGCGGTGCTCGATATGCGCGCGGCCATCGACGCAGGTGCGCGCGGCGCCTGCCGCGAGTAGGATTCACACCATGGCGCTCTTGCTGACCACTGGCCAGATGCGGGCCGTCGATAGCGCCGTCATCGACGGGCTGGGTCTTCCGGGGCTCGTGCTCATGGAAAACGCGGGGCGAGGCGTGGCGGACATCGTCGAGCGTGAACATCCGGACATCGCCGGTCTCGACGTGCGCGTCGTGTGCGGTGCCGGCCAGAATGGTGGCGATGGTTTCGTGGTAGCTCGCCACCTGCTGCGCCGGGGCGCCAAGGTCCGGGTATTTCTCGCCTTGCCAGCCGAGAAAATTGCCGGCGACGCGGCCGTGTTCGCGAAGGTCTTTCGAACGCTGGCGCCTGACGGTGTCCGCGATTTGTCGTCGGAGAGCGATGCGGGTGCGTGGCAGGCGCAGCTCGGCGGCGCAGCCGTGATCGTCGATGCAATCTTCGGGACCGGCCTCCGGGCCCAAGTCGCAGGTGCGCCCGCCGCGGCCATCGCCGGAATGAATGCGACGAATGCGTTGCGGGTTGCCGTCGACGTTCCCTCCGGGCTCGATGCTGACACCGGCGCCGTGCACGGTTGCGCGGTGAGTGCACACGTCACGGCCACTATGGGATGCAGGAAGGTGGGGCTCGTGCTCGACGCCGATGCCCCGGTCGGTCGTGTCGAAGTCGTCGACTTGGGCGTGGCGGCCGAAAGTGTCCTGGCGGCGGCACGAGAACAGGGATCGCTGTGCCACTGGCTGGAGCGCGAGGCGATCTCGGCCGTGCTGCCCGTGCGCGGGCCAACCGGTCACAAGGGTACCGCGGGCCACCTTCTGGTCATTGCCGGTTCGGTGGGGAAGACCGGGGCTGCGCTGCTGTCCGCGCGCGGCGCCTTGCGCGCCGGTGCAGGTTTGGTGACGGTCGCAACGACGGCTGCGGCGCAATCCGCGCTCGACGCCAAGGTTGTTTCCGAGATGACATGCGCCTATGGACAGGGAAACGGCGCCGATGAGGCGAGCTTTGCCGATCTCGTCGCGCAGGCGGCACGCATGCGGGCCGCGGTGATCGGCCCCGGAATACCCACGGGGGAAGGCATGTCCGCGCTCATTCACCGCCTCGTCGACGAGCTTTCGCTTCCGTTGGTCGTCGACGCCGATGCTCTCAATTTGCTTGGCACGGGCGCCGCGACGAGCGTGGCCAGGGCAACCGCGGCTCGCATTCTCACGCCGCACCCGGGTGAGATGGCAAGGCTGTGCGGTTGCACGACGTCCGACGTCCAGAATGATCGCCTGGGCCTCGCCCGCCGGCTTGCTTCCGAGTCCGGTGCCGTGGTCGTGCTGAAAGGCGCTCGCACCATCGTCGCCTGTGCGGACGGAACGGCGTTCGTGAACCCGACTGCCAATGCTGCGCTCGGTACCGCTGGCAGTGGGGACGTATTGACCGGTGTCATCGGGGCGTTTTTAGCGCAGGGCCTCGGTGCCAAGGATGCGGCATGCGCCGGCGTGTTTGTGCATGGCGCGTCCGCCGAGATAGCGACGCGCACCGTGGGCTCGCGCTCTCTTGTCTCAACCGATCTTCCCGACGCGATTGCTAGGGCGTGCGAGGAGCTTCGGCGGGTGTAGACTCTTCGGCCATGACCAAGGAAACACTTCTTCTCGCCCTGGAGGCGGAACGGCTAAAGCTTGGGAGCGACGGAATCGTGGTTCCCGAGGATCGAGACGCCACCTTCATCGTGGCGTGCCCGGGCGAAACGATTCAGATCGGCAAGGTCGTCAGGATCGATCCGCGCGACAGCTCCCTGTGCCTCGAAACCTCCAAGGCCGAGCGCTATTGGTTCACCTATGATCTGGTGCTCGGCGTGCGCATCCGTCCCGCGCAGACCGCCAAAGAACACATGACCGGCTTCGGACGGTAGTCGGGCGGCGCTAGCGCAGCGACATCGACCAGCTGGCGATGGTCTTTTTGCCCTTGTAGGACGGGAACCCGAACGACTGCATCTGCTTCAGGATGCAAACTGGCAGGCCACCTTTGCGCTGGCCGTTGACCTGGACGCCTTGGACTGCGCCGGAGGGTGCAACGACGAAGTCCACCTCGATAGCTCGAACCCCGCCTTGCATCACGCACGGGACGAGCTTGCGATAGTTGGCGCGCATGACCTTGTCGATGATGCCCTCATCCAAGATGGCGTCGCCACCTTCCTTGTTGACGTCGCCCAAGTCCATGTTGTTGGCGAAATCCTCGGCCCGACCGGCGACGCCACCTCCCGAGCTCCGGCGACCTCCAGGCGCGGCGCGCTTGGGTTGGGCGAACTCGATCTTCACGCTCTTGAGGAAGTTGTCGACGTCGGCTTCGCTCACGCGCGACGCGAGTACGTCAACCTCGGCGGCTTTGCGATTCATGACATAGAACGCAAGCCCACCCCCAACCGCAAGAATCGCTGCGCCAATGATGAGGAGAGTCCAGCGGATTTTTCTACGTTCGACGTGCTCGTGGGCCTGCTCGGCGCGCGAGCGGCGTTGCGCCTCTAGCTTGCGTTCCATGATGCGCGCGAATTCCGCAAGCTGGGGATGGTCCTTGATCTTTTGCCGGTCGCCCGAATCGGCGTCGACGATGAAGTCGTCGGCACCAAAAATGCCCTTTTCCATCTGAGCCATGACTTGGGCCAGCGAGAACGGACCGTAGTCGAGATTGTCTTTTTGAATGAGCCATCGCTCGTACTCCTCGGAAATGCGCACGGCATCCGAGACGCTAAACGACTTGCCGAGCGTGAGACGCGGCGCCGTCGCGATGGGGTCTTGTTTGGGGGCCGCGCCGGCGGCTAGCAAGGCCCCGACTTCGGCAACCAACTGGGACGGGCGGGCAAAGCGCGTTTCGGGCAAAGCCGCCAGGCCTCGGTCTATGATGCGATCGATACCCTTGGGCAGCTCGCTGTTCACCTGACTGGCCGGCCATGGCGGTGAACCAGGTGTATGGCCGGTAACGAGCTCGTAAAGAATCGCGGTGAGGGAAAAGACGTCTGCGGCGGGCGAGGGCGCTGCACCCGCGGCGACCTCCGGAGCAAGGTAGGGGCTGACGCCGCCGGTGCGGGCGTGATCCTGTGCTAGTGCAGGCAGCGCACGGGTCAGGCCGAGGTTGGCGACCTTGATTCGGCCTGAATTGCTCAGCCGGATGAGGTCGGGATGAACGCCACCGTGGCACAGCTGGGCATAGGCGGCCTCCAGGCCGTTGGCTGCGTGCCCGAGCAGAACATGTCCGTGGGAAAGCCCAACCACCTGATTCTGCTCCTTACGCGCGTTGATGATTTGGCGGAAGGTCGCGCCCTCCAGGGGCTCGGTGGCGATGTAGACGCGGTCGTTCTCGTAGCCCCACGCCAAGAGAGCGGCGAGATTCTTGTGCGTGATCGTCGCCGCCAGGGAGAGATCGCTTTCCAGGACGGGGCGCACCGCTGCTGGGCAGGGGAAAAGACGCAACGATGCCGGACTGTTGTCGCGGATGTCGATGGCCTCATACAGCTCGGTGCCTGCTTCGGCGAGGGTGAAAGCCTTGATTTGGAACCGGCCACCAACGACAGTGCCAAGCGGCAGCGGCCCGGCGGTTCCCTTTGCATCGAGTGAAACAGCGTTGTTCATCACGGAAGGGACATATTATAGGCTTGCCACGCAAGCGCTTGGCCAGAAAAACCTACGAGAATTTGAAGCGACGAACCAATTCGCGCAAGCGGCGCGAGCCCCCACCTTCGCGGAACATGAACTTGACCCCGGTCTGGCCGGGTCCCGCGTGGTAAATCACGCGACTGGAGATCGACATCGGCGTGATTCCACCTGGCGGCACGATATCCACGACCAAATCCGTGCCAATCGGGGGCTGGACGGCGGTCACGACCAAGCCGCCGCTCACGCTGATCTCGCGCAACTCGGCTGCTAACGCGTCGGGTTCGTTGCCGAGGCGTACGCTGACCGGGAGCCCGATAGGGATGCGGGTGTGCCTGCGTTTCGGGGTCGGCTTGCGCGTTCCCATGAGGGTTTCCAGCACGAAATCCCGTTTGGCGGTCTCCTCGGGAGAGAACCTGACCAGGGCGCCCGCGCGAATGCGCAGGCGGGGCAAGGCTGGGCGCCATGAAATGACGACACCACGAACGAAGACCTTGTTGGGTAAGCCCTTGCAAAGGATCTCCACCACCACGGGAGCCTGGGCAGGCACCTCGGCGGTCGTCGGGCAGAAAAGCGCGCCGTCAGGATGATCCGTGCAGTACAGGCCTCGAAATTCTTCTGCGCTCTTACAGCGAACTCGGAGAATCTTCAAAATCTCCCTCTCTCCCCGCGATGGCAGTTCAGCGTTGTAGCTGACCCGTGGTTATTGTACTAGCTTTGACTGACACTTACTTTATGTCAATTCGTGTCTACATCGACGGCAGGGTGCGCGAACCAGAAAACGCCATGGTTTCGGTGTTCGACCGAGGCTTCCTATTCGGCGACAGCGTGTACGAGACCATTGCGCTGCTCGGCCATCGGCTGATCTTTCTTTCCGAGCACATCGACCGACTTGAAAGATCGGCGCTGCGGATTTACCTCGAGCTACCGGAACGTTCCGCCATCGAGCAGGCCATTCGCGAGACGGTCGTCGCGACCGGCGACCAGGACGCTCGCGTTCGAGTAATCGTTACGCGCGGGGTGGGTGCCGTTGACATCGACCCTGCCACCGCGAAAGTGCCGCAGATCATCGTGATTGCTCAACCCCTGGGAGCGCCAACTGCCGAGGTGCTCGAAGTTGGCGTGGCCGTCGAGATGGTTTCTGTCTCGAGAAGCGCGTCGGGCAGCGTTTCTCCTGCGGTGAAGTCTGGAAACTACTTGAACAGCGTGTTGGCCATCGCGGAAGCGCGGCGACGCCGGCCCCAGGTCAACGAGGCGATTCTGTGCGCCGGAAACGGCAGCGTGGCGGAAGGTGCCACCAGCAATATTTTTTGCGTTGAGCAGGGCGAGCTCCAAACGCCGGCGCTGGAAGTCGGAATTCTCGACGGCGTCACGCGGGGCAAGGTCCTCGGGCTGGCCCGCGCCAACGGGATTGCGGCGCGTGAGCTGAGCTTCTTGAGCCCGGAAAAACTGCGTTCGGCGAACGAGGCATTTCTTACCAGCGCGGTTCGCGGGATCTTGCCGGTGACCACGGTGGATGGTGTGCGGGTCGGCGACGGACACCCCGGCCCGATTACGCGGAAGCTCCTCGATCTCTATCGGCGCCTGGTGGATGAGGTGCGATGAACAACGTAGCTGCGTTTGGCCACAGATTCTTCTTGTTTGGCGGCGCGATTCTCATCGCCTGCGCGGTTCTACAATGGTTCGTGCGCCCACGCACCAAGGGCAAAGCCTCGGCGGCGCAGCTGGCCAACGCGACGACCCTTCGAATGTTCCTGTTCGTCGTGGTGGGGATCCTGGCCATTTTGGTCGGCACGGGCACCATTCCCATGAACGGTGGGCGATGAGTCGGGCCCTAACCATTGAATAGGCTCGCCTCTTCCGCTAGAAACACGCCTTCCCAAAATCGCAACCCCACAGGCCTTGGAACGCGGAACGACATGCAGGACCAACATGATTGACAGATACACCCGGCCCGCTCTGGCGGAGATTTGGTCCGATGTGCGCCGCTATGAAACCTGGCTCAAGGTCGAGCTGGCGGCGTGCGAGGCCATGGAGGGTGCCGGGCTTGTCCCCGCTGGCACGGCCGCGGAGGTGCGGGCCAAGGCGGCTGGAAAACTGGATGCGAAGCGCATCCTCGAAATCGAAGAGCGGACACGCCACGACGTCATCGCCTTTCTGACCCATGTCGAGGAATTGGCGGGCGCACCGGCGCGCTGGCTGCATCTCGGGATGACGTCGTCAGACGTTCTCGACGCGTCTTTCGCCATTCTGCTGCGCCAGGCTGCGGACGCCATCCTCGAAGGCGTCGACCAACTGCGCGCAGCGCTTGCACGCAAGGCGGACGAGCACCGCGAGACCCTGATGATCGGGCGATCCCACGGCATTCACGCCGAGCCCATCGTGGCGGGCTTGGTGTTCGCGGGTTTCTTCAGCGAGGTCGGCCGGGCGCGCCGGGCATTCGTGATGGCGCGCGAGGAAATATCGGTGGGCAAGATCGCAGGCGCGGTGGGAACCTACGCCAGCCTGGATCCCGAAATCGAAACGCGCGCGCTCGGCTCGCTTGGGTTGCATCCCGAGGTGGTGCCCACGCAGATCGTGGCGCGCGACCGGCACGCCGGATACTTCATGGCGCTGGCGCGCCTGGGAACCGCGGTGGAGCGCCTCGCGCTGACCGTGCGTCACTGGCAGCGTACCGAGGTGGGCGAGGCGGCGGAGGCGTTCGGCAAGGGTCAAAAAGGCTCGTCGGCCATGCCGCACAAGAAGAACCCAATCCTTTCGGAGAATCTTTGCGGCCTCGCGCGCCTGCTGCGCGCCTACGGAAGCTCGGCGTTGGAAGACGTCGCCCTCTGGCACGAGCGAGATATTTCGCACTCGTCGGTCGAGCGGGTCATTGGGCCCGACGCCACCGGCATCGCGGATTTCATGGTCCGGCGAGCGGCGGGACTGGTGGATGGCCTCGTGGTGTATCCCGAGCGCATGCGCCGCAATCTCGACCACACGGGCGGTTTGTATTTCAGCGAGGGAGTCATGCTGGCCTTGGTGCGTACGGGGCTGGCCCGCCAGGCGGCCTACGAGCTGGTGCAGAAGCACGCGCTGGCCGTGTCGGCCGAATTGGGCGGAGCGGCGAGCCCGACGCCCAGCTTTCGCGCGCGGCTAGGCGCAGATCCCGACATTTCGGCGCGTCTTTCGTCCGCCGATCTGGATCGCGTCTTTGATTTGAAACATCACTTACGTTGGAGCGGCACGATCATCGACCGTGCCCTGCGCGACCGAGACACGTAGGTTAAGGACTGAGGAGAACCGCAATGATTTCAGACGACCTGATCAAAGCCCAACTTGCCAAAACGTTGGAGACGACGAGCTTTCCTGCGCTGGGAAAGAAGTATGCCGGCAAGGTCAGGGACTGCTACACCAAGGACAACCGCCGCACCATCGTGGTGACGGATCGGATCAGTGCCTTTGACGTGGTGCTGGGAACGATTCCGTTCAAGGGACAGGTGCTCAATCAAATCGCCGCCTATTGGTTTGATGTCACCAAGCACCTGGCCTCGAATCACGTGCTCGACGTTCCCGATCCGACGGTGATGATCGCCACCGAGTGCGAAATCTTGCCCGTCGAATTCGTGATGCGCGCCTATTTGACCGGCGTGACGAC
>Ga0182027_10002256_pt1 | contig 31465 bp, 25 predicted proteins | sample 712E1DmetaG_FD_121300 | JGI IMG/M metagenome (GOLD analysis project Ga0182027, IMG submission 121300) | Permafrost microbial communities from Stordalen Mire, Sweden - 712E1D metaG (Illumina Assembly) | ecosystem: Environmental > Terrestrial > Soil > Wetlands > Permafrost | place: Sweden...
CTCGGGCCGGCGCCGGTACCAATTCTCCCAGAAATACGTATTGATGCGGTGGCCGTAGACGAAGAAGCGGCGGGAGGCGGGCAACTCGGATTGGGCCAGGGCGGCGGCGAAGGGTTCGCCATCGGAAGTGGTTGAGAAGGGGAACGGAATCACGCGGCCGCGGAGCGGATACACCACCAGCGTCGAGTAGAGGACCGAAGGCAGAGGGTAGCCTGGTTGCCAAAGCGGCGCCTGGGCCTCGACGAAGGGGCTGGGACACAGGACCGGCGTGTCGCCGCCGAGTGTGGCCTGGTTGATCGCGCGGGCGGCCCCCCGATAGTCCATGTTGGCGTGGAGGGGCCAGACATGATGCAGGTCCGGCCGCAGGAGCACGACGCCCAAAGCAAGAGCGAGCGTCAGAGGCCGCCACAACCGGGAGGGGATGTAGCGGGCGGCCAGGGCCGCACCTGCCAGAGCCGCCCCGGCCAGCGCCAGCGAATAGTACCGGGGCACAAACACGCTAACGCCCGTCACCCAGGAGAAGGCAAAGAGACCGAGAGGAGGACACAGCCACCACAGGGCGATCAGGGCGACGGAGGAGCGCGCGGGAGCGGGTGAGCCGGAGGACCAGCGAAAGATGCGGGAGAACAGCCACGCTCCGGCCCAGCATGCTCCGACTACGACGGGTTCCATCGAGCGGAAGAGCAGTTTCGCGCCGGGCAAATCTGTGATGACATGCGACCGGGCGGCCTGCGAAAGGAGGAGCGCTTGAATCACCACAGGCAGGAGAGCCAGGGCCAGGAACGTGAAGGCCAGGCTGGCGCGAAGCCAGGTTACGGCGGTGTCTTTTGAGACCAGACGCACCAAGGCATATCCGGCGAATACGAAGTAGAAGGGCCAGTACAAAGGGTGGACGGGCAGGAGCAAGGCCGCGAAGAAGACGAACAATGCCGCATCGCGATCGCGGCCGCGGTCGAACCATCGCACCAGGAACCACAGGCCGGCCGCCATCAGGGCGGTGCCGAGGCCGTAGGGGCGCGCGTCGGCCGCCTGGAAATTGAAGCCGCGCATAGCCAGGCAGAGAAAGGCCGCAAACCAGGCCGCCTGCGGATGGATCAGCCGGGCGGCAAGGCGCGCGATCAGGAACAGGGCCAGCCCCATCGCCAGCGTGGAGGGGAGACGGCAGGCGACTTCAGAGAGACCGCCAAGCGCCGTGAATGCGCGCAGGATCGGGTAGTAGAGCGATCCCGGTAGCTCCGGCGCGATGGCGGACCACGCTTGCGAAGAGCCGAAGCGGAGCCGGAAAAAGGTCTCCGCTTCATCGGTCCAGAAGCTGGACGGCAGGGGCATGAGCCACAGGCGCACAATGGCCAGCGCGAGCAGCGCCGCCAGAGCCAGGGTCCATCGCCTCAAGTTCCGAGTATAGTCTTTGCGCCCTTGCTACACTACGACCGATGACCCGCTGCCCGAGCTGTGCTAGTCAGAACCCGGATACCAGCAGGTTTTGCGGGAGCTGCGCCGCGCCTTTGGGGCCCCCGTCCGCGAGTTCGCAGACCGAGACCATCGCCGAGCCGGTGCGGAAGCGCTCTCGAACGTCAGGGCCGCCTCCGTCGCTGACCTCTTCGACCGCGGCGGGTGAAGGCCGCTTCCCGCCCGGCACCTTGCTGCTCGAACGTTACCGCGTTATCGCGCTGCTTGGCGCGGGCGGCATGGGCGAAGTCTACCGTGCCTCGGATCTTAAACTCGGGCAGCCGGTGGCGCTGAAGTTCCTGCCCGAAGCGTTTGCCGAAGACGAAAACGCGCTGGCGCGGTTCCGCAACGAGGTTCGGATCGCGCGGCAAGTATCGCATCCCAACGTGTGCCGGGTTTACGATATCGGGGATATCGACGGCGTGCAGTTCCTCTCGATGGAATACGTGGATGGGGAAGACCTGGGGAGCCTGCTGCGGCGGATCGGGCGGCTGCCCTCGGACAAGGCGCTGGAGATCGCGCGGAAGCTCTGTGCCGGCCTGGCCGCGGCGCACGACAAAGGGGTGCTGCACCGCGATCTGAAGCCATCGAACGTGATGCTGGACGGCCGGGGCAACGTGCTGATTGCCGATTTCGGCCTGGCGGCGCTGAGCGGACAGATTCAGCAGCACGAGATCCGCCACGGAACGCCGGCCTACATGTCGCCGGAACAACTCGCCGGCAAAGAAGTCACGCCGGCCAGCGACATCTATGCGCTGGGGTTGGTTCTCTACGAGGTTTTCACGGGGAAGCGCGCTTTCGAGGCGAAGACGCTGGATGGGCTGCTGAAGCTCGAAGAGGCTTCGGCGCCTCTCAGCCTGGTTACGCTGGTGAAGGAGATCGACCCCGCCATCGAACGGGTCATTTTGCGGTGTCTCGATCCGGAGCCGCGCCGGCGGCCAGCCTCCGCGCTGGCGGTGGCGGCGGCTCTGCCGGGAGGCGATCCGATGGCCGCGGCGCTGGCCGCCGGAGAGACGCCTTCTCCGGATATGGTGGCGGCATCGGGCACCGTCGAAGGGCTGCGGCCGGGAATCGCCATGGCACTGCTGGGTGGCGTCATTGTGGCCTTGATCGCGGCGGCGCTGCTGGGCGGAAAGGCGGGCCTGCTTTCGAGAATCCCGTTCGAAAATTCCGCCGAGGCGCTCACCGTCAAGGCGCGCGAGACGATCCAGAAGCTGGGCTATCAAGAGCACGCGGTGGGCTTGGCCTCCGGGTTCGATTTCTCCTACGAATACGCGCGCTACGTGCCCCAGCACGATCCTTCGCGCACGCGCTGGGCCCACATAGGAGATGGCCAGCCGGACCTGGTGCATTTCTGGTATCGCCAGAGCCCGCGGTACTGGGATCCAGGCTATGAGCTACAGGTCTCGGTATCCCATCCGCAAATCAACGTTTCCGGGGAGTTTCTGCTGCAGCTCGACACCGAAGGGAGGCTGCTCTATCTTTCCGCCATGCCTCCGCAGGTGGACCAGAGCACGGGTCCTCCGCCCCCGACGGACTGGAACGCGCTGTTCGCGGCGGCCGGTCTCGATCCGGCCAAGTTCCGGGCGGCGGATCCGCAGTGGCTTCCGGAAGTGGGTTTCGACACCCGGGCCGCCTGGACCGGGGCGTATCCCAGCGCGCCGAAAACTCCGCTGCGGGTCGAGGCCGCATCCTGGCGAGGCAAGCCGGTCTACTTCCACATGATCGGAGCCTGGACGCGCCCCTGGCGCGTGCACGAATTCGAGTTCGGTGCGGGCGCCCGGGCGCGCGACATCATCGCCATCACGCTATTCTGCATCGTCGTTCTCGCGGCGGTTCTGTTCGCACGCCGCAACGTGAAGCTCAATCGCAGTGACATGCGCGGAGCAGCGCGTCTGGGCGGATTCATTTTCTTGCTTTACATGCTGCAGTACCTGTTCGCGATGACCCACGTCCCCAATGACGACGAAGTGGGTCTGATCGCCGCAGCCATGAGCAGGGCGCTCCTCAACGCGGCCCTGGTATGGGTGCTCTACCTGGCGCTGGAGCCTGTGATCCGCCGCCGGTGGCCGCAGACCATCGTCTCCTGGAGCCGGATTCTGGCGGGCAAGCTGCGCGATCCGCTGGCCGGCGGCGACGTCCTGATCGGCGTGGCCTTCGGGCTCTTCTGGGTACTGGCGATCGATCTCGATAGCGCGATCGGCCTCAATTTCGGCGAGTTGCCCCAGTTCGGGGGAACCGCCGCTCTCTCCGGCCTGCGGTTCGTCGCGAGCGACGTTTTTTCGCACCTGGCGGGCGGCGTCATGTTCGCCTTCTCCTGCTTCCTATTGCTTTTTCTGCTGCGGCTCATCCTGCGCAAGGACTGGCTGGCGGCGACGGGTTTTGTCGGCATTTTCGTCCTGATCAAAGCTCTCGGCGCGTCGGAAGGCCTATGGCGTGTCCTGCCGCTCCTGGTCCTGGTCTACGGAGTTTTCGTGGTGCTCCTGCTGCGCTACGGGATCGTGCCGCTGGTGGTCAGCATTTTCACGGCGGATTTTCTGCTGGCGGCTCCGCTCACACTCGACTTCTCCGCCTGGTATGTCGTCCAATCCCTGCTGGCGCTGCTGGTGGTCCTGGGGGTTGCAATCTACGGCTTCCAGTCGACGGTGGCGGGCAAGCGGCTGTTTGATCTGGAGTAGCCCGAAGCTGTGAGAAGATCGTCTCATGGCAACGCCACGCGTGGTACCGGGATGGGACGAGTATTACCTGAGCATCTGCAAGGTTGTGGCCTCGCGCAGCAAGGATCCGAACACGCAGATCGGCTGCGTCGTGGTGGGCCCGGCGCACGAGATCCGCACGACCGGGTACAACTCCTTCCCGCGCGGCATCCGCGACGCGGTGCCCGAACGGCTTGAGCGGCCCGCGAAGTACCTGTGGATGGAGCACGCCGAGCGTAACGCCATCTGTAACGCCGCGCGCACGGGCACGGCCACCGAGGGCTGCACGGTCTACGTCGAGATCATGCCCTGCATGGACTGCGCGCGAGCGCTGGTGCAGGCCGGCATCTGCGAAGTGGTGGTTTCGGCCGCGCGGATGGCTCAATACTCGAGCGACTACTACGACCAGCACTTCGGGTTGTCGGAGGTGCTGTTCGGCGAGGCGGGCGTGAGGGTGCGGCGGGTCTGAAGTGCGGCGGTCACGGCGCGGCGACGCATTTTTTCCCGCTGTTTTCAAGTAGATCGACTTTTTCGGCGTTCGGAGCGGCGCGGGTCGGTGCCTATATTGGGCGTGTGATTGGAGCGAGGCCCGCAATGAAATCTTCCCTGATTCGACTCAGCATGATGGTGTCCCTGCTGGCAGTTTCCGCCGCCGGGCAGACCCAGATCGATCTAAGAACCCAAGGCAAAGACGTCGACTTTTCGGGCGCGAGCTCGACCAAGCCGGACCAGATAGGCACATCGCTGCCGGCGGTGTGCTCGCTGGGGCAAACGTTCCTGCTGACCAACGCAACCCTCGGGCAGAACCTGTATGTATGCACGGCCGCGAACGCCTGGACCCGCCAGGGCGGCGCCGCCATGCTGGCGCAGTTGGCCGACTTCGCGGTGACAAGGACGAGCGCGCAGGCGCTGGCGGTGGGGGCAGGTTGCGGGCCCGCGGCGCCCTGCAACCTGCGGCTGGGGAGCACGGTGTACAGCTTCACGCAGGGTTGTACGGCGACGCTTTCCGGCAGCGGAACCGGTACGGCTTACATCTACTTCACTCCGACCGGGGCGCTGACGATAGGCCAGAACCTCACGGTTGCGGCATCGGCTGGATGCGTAGCGCAGAGCGGGATCTCGAGCTTTCCTCCCGGCTCGATTCCGCTGTACACCTGGAGCGCGGTTTCCGGCGCCTGGGATGCGGCGGGCGGCACGGACTATCGAGCCATGCTGGCGGCCAAGGGCATCTCGACGAGCACCGGGCTATTGACGGTAGATGCGGCGACGAGCACGACCATCTCGCTCGATACGGCCGTGGTGCCGATGTACCTGACCACGACCGCGGTGCTCGATTTCCCGTCGATTCCGAACGGGACGTGCGCCACGGACCTCACCTTCACGCTGGGGGGCGCGGCGGTAAACGACGCGGTCGAGCCGGGCTTGCCGGGCGGGATCGAGGGGGGTCTGGTGGCCAACATGCGCGTCGCGGCGCCCAGCACGATCGCGGTGCGCCTGTGTAATTTGTCGGGGGCCGCGGTGGACCCGGCCAGCGCGACGTATCGGGCGACTATCGTGAGGAGCTTCTAGGTCCGCTCCCTCACGGTCGCGGTTCGGTAACAACACCCGTCACGTCAAGCGGCTTCGACGGCCTGCTGCAAGGCGGCGGCGAGGACGCGTTCGATGCGGTCGACGAAGATGAATTCGGTCTCGCGCCGCACGATCTCGGAGAAATCCTGCAGGTCCTTTTCGTTGCCCTTGGGGGCGATGATGCGATGGATGCCGGCGCGGCGGGCGGCCAGCACCTTCTCCTTCAGGCCGCCGATGGGCAGGACCAGCCCGGTGAGCGTGATCTCTCCGGTCATGGCCGTATCGGAGCGCACCGGCGTGCGGGTGTAGACCGACGCCAGCGCGGTGGCCATGGTGACGCCCGCAGAGGGTCCGTCCTTCGGCACCGCGCCCGCGGGCACGTGCAGGTGAACGCCGCAATCCTTGAAGACGGCGGGATCGATGCCGAGATCCTCGGCGTGCGACCAAATGTAGCTCTGGGCCGCGCGCGCCGATTCCTGCATCACTTCCCCGATCTGGCCGGTGATGGTGAGCCCCTTGCCTCCGGGCAGCAGCGTGGCCTCGATGTATAGAACTTCGCCGCCGGTCTCGGTCCAGGCCAGTCCGGTAGCGACGCCGGGCGGCTGATCCTGGCGGCGCTCGTCCTCCGGGAAAACTTCAGGTCCCAGCAGCGGCGCCACTTCCGCGGGAAGCAGGGTGATGGGCGCGAGGTCGCCCTCGGCGTGCCGCAGCGCGATCTTGCGTGCTACTCGGCCGATGATGCGTTCCAGTTGGCGCAGGCCCGCTTCACGCGTGTAATGGGCGATCAGGGCGTGGAGAGTTCCATCCCCGAAGCCGACCTCTTCGGGCTTCAGACCCGCGTGCTTGAGCTGGCGCGGAATCAGATACCGCTTGGCGATCTCGATCTTCTCTTCTTCGCTGTAGCCCGGAAGGCGCAGCATCTCCATGCGGTCGAGCAGAGGCCGCGGGATGGTGTCGAGCGAGTTGGCGGTGGTAATGAAGAAGACCTTGGAGAGGTCGAAGGGGAGATCGAGATAGTTGTCGCGGAAGCTCTTGTTCTGCTCCGGGTCGAGGATCTCGAGGAGGGCGGCGGCCGGGTCGCCGCGGAAATCCCGACCCAGCTTGTCCACCTCATCCAACATCAGCACGGGGTTCCGCGAGCCGGCGCGCCGGATGGCCTGCACCACACGCCCCGGCATAGCGCCGATGTAGGTGCGGCGATGGCCGCGCAGCTCGGCCTCGTCATGCAGGCCGCCCAGGCTCATGCGTTCGAACTTGCGGCCGAGGGCGCGCGCGATCGATTGGCCGAGAGACGTTTTGCCCACTCCGGGCGGCCCGTAGAAGCACAGAATGGGCGCTTTTGCTTCCGGATTGAGCTTAAGAACGCCTAATTGCTCAAGAATGCGCTCTTTGACGTCCTTGAGGTTGTAGTGGTCCTGGTCGAGGATCAGGCGCGCGGCCGCGATGTCGAGGTTGTCTTCGGTCGAGGTATTCCAGGGAAGCTCGACGACGAAATCCAGATAGGTGCGGATGACCTGATAGTCGGGCGCACCGGGAGGGAGCCGCTCCAGTCGCCCCAGCTCGCGCATGGCCTCGCGGGACACTTCCTCGGGCAGCCCCAGTTTGTTGAGGCGCTCGCGCAGCAGCTCGATTTCGGCCTGCTGCGGGTCGCGCTCGCCCAGTTCCTGCTGGATGGCGTGCAATTGCTGGCGCAGCAGGTACTCGCGCTGCTGCTTGCTCATCTCGGACTGAGCCTCGTTGGCGATCTTGTCGCGCAGTTGGAGCACCTGGTGCTCGCTGGTGAGGTAGGCGTGCATGAGGCGCAGGGCCTCGGCGCGAGTCTGGGCTTCGAGGAGCGCCTGCTCCTTGGCCAGATCGAGATTCATCATGGAGCCGAGCAGATAGACCAGCCGCAGCGGGTCCTCGGTCTGGGTGAGCATCTGGGCCAGTTCGGCGGGAGCGTTGGGCTGGGCCAGAGCGACCACCTTGCCGGCCAGTTCGGCGACGGCGCGGTGGAGCGCTTCCACTTCCTGCGAGTGATCCTCCGGCAGCGGGAACGCCTGCACGCGGACCCGAGGATCAGGCGCGGTCTCCTCGAGCTTCAGGATGACGACACGCTCGACGCCGAGCACGATCAGGTCCATCTGGGTCTCGCTGGCCCTTGCCATCTTCTTGATGACGGCCTTGGTGCCGATGGTGTAGAGGTCCTCGGCAGCGGCGGGCACGTCTTTGCCGGGGTCGCGCTGGGCGACAACGATAATCTCCTTACCCTCGGTCGCCAGCGCGGCTTCGGCGGCTGCCAGAGAGGCACTCCGGCCGACAGCCAGCGGCATGAACAGATAGGGAAACAGCACGCTGTTCTTCAGTGGAAGCAAGGGTAGAGTCTGGACGTTGTCCTGGTCGGCCATTTGGTTACGCCTCCGTTACGCGGATGATCAACAGACCGTTATTGTTTTCGAGCGCCACGCGCGGGTGCTGAAACTGGCAGGGCAGCTCGATGGTGCGCTCAAACCGGTTGTAGGCGATCTCCATCGAGTAGTAGGTAGCGCCCTGTTCTACCAGCCAGTCGCGGCGCACGCCGCTCACCGTAATTCGGCAGTTATGGACCTCGACGGTGACGTCTTGCATGTCCACGCCCGCCAGATCGTACTTCAGAAGCCAGCCGTGCGGGATGCGATAGACGTCGGCCGAGGGGCGCCAGCAACTCTGTGCCCCGGCCGGCGAGGCCACGAAAAAGAAGACCGGAGAGTGCTTTCGTTTTTCCATGCCAGTCTATGCTCGACTCAATTGTAACGCTCGACAGCACCGCTCCCTTTGGTCGCGGCTCGGTTACGGCGACGCGGCGGCGGCGGCACGCTGGGCGAACTTCAACTCGCCGCGCTCCGAGTCGAAATCGACGTCCAGCGTCTGGCCGTCGCGAACTGTTCCGGCCAGCACCTGGCGCGCAAGCGGCGTTTCGATTTTCTTCTGAATGGCGCGCTTGAGCGGCCGAGCGCCGTAGGTCGGGTCGTAACCGCTGCGCACCAAGTGGGTGCGGGCGGCATCGGTAAGCTCGATCGTAATGTGGCGGTCCGCGAGGCGCGACCGCAGGTGCTCGAGCTGGATCTCGACGATCTGCTTGAGGTGCTCTTCCGAGAGCGAGTGGAAGACGATGATCTCGTCCACGCGATTCAGGAACTCGGGCCGGAAGTTCGACCGCATTTCCTCGAGCACGGCCTGCTTCATGCGCTCGTACGGCTCGCCTTCAAACGCGCCGCGATACTCGAGAATGCGGTGGCTGCCGATGTTCGAGGTCATGATGACGATGGTGTTCTTGAAATTGACCGTGCGGCCCTGGCCGTCTGTGAGGCGGCCATCGTCGAGAATCTGGAGCATGACGTTGAAGACGTCGTGGTGCGCCTTCTCGATCTCGTCGAACAGGATCACGGAGTAGGGCCGGCGGCGCACGGCTTCGGTGAGCTGGCCGCCCTCCTCGTAGCCGACATAGCCGGGGGGCGCGCCGATCAGCCGCGCCACGGTGTGCTTCTCCTGATACTCGGACATGTCGATGCGGATCATGGCGTGCTCGTCGTCGAACAGGAACGCGGCGAGCGCGCGGGCCAGTTCGGTCTTGCCGACGCCGGTGGGTCCGAGGAAGATGAAGCTGCCGATGGGGCGGTTGGGGTCCTTGAGGCCGGAGCGGGCGCGCAGCACGGCTTCCGAGACCGCGGTTACGGCTTCGTCCTGACCCACCACGCGCTGGTGCAACTCCTCTTCGAGGTGCAGCAGCTTGCCCACTTCGCCCTCTAGGAGCTTGGAGACCGGGACGCCGGTCCAGCGGCTCACCACCTGGGCGATGTCCTCTTCATCCACTTCTTCTTTGAGGAGCCGGGGCGCGCCTTCCTTGCTCGACACGCTTGCCTCCTCGGCTTTGAGCTGGCGCTCGAGCTGGGCTAGCGTGCCGTATTTCAGCTTGGCCACGGTTTCGAGATCGTACTGCCGCTGGGCCTGTTCGATCTCGAGATTCGTCTTCTCGATCTGCTCGCGGAGGCCGCGCAGGTGGGCCACCGCCTGCTTCTCGGTCTGCCAGCGGGCCTGGAGCGCGTCGGTCTCGGCGTGCAGGTCCGCCAGCTCCTTTTCAATCTTGCCGAGCCGCTCGCGCGAGGCGGCGTCCTTTTCCTTCTTGAGCGCTTCGCGCTCGATCTCAAGCTGCATGATGCGGCGCATGCGTTCGTCGAGCTGGGTGGGCATGGAGTCGATCTCGGTGCGCAGGCGCGCGCCGGCCTCATCCACCAGGTCGATGGCCTTGTCGGGCAGGAAGCGGTCGCTGATGTAGCGATTCGAAAGCACGGCGGCCGAGACCAGCGCGGCGTCCTTGATGCGCACGCCGTGATGCACCTCGTAGCGCTGGCGCAGGCCGCGCAGGATGGAGATGGTGTCCTCGACCGAAGGCTGGTCGACCAGGATGGGCTGGAAGCGGCGCTCGAGCGCGGCATCCTTCTCGATGTACTTGCGGTACTCGTTGGTTGTGGTGGCGCCGATGCAGTGCAGTTCACCACGGGCGAGCATGGGCTTGAGGAGGTTGCTGGCATCCATGGCGCCCTCGGCCGCGCCCGCGCCTACTACGGTGTGTAGCTCGTCGATGAAGAGAATGACCTCACCTTCCGAAGTCTGCACTTCCTTGAGAACGGCCTTCAGCCGCTCTTCGAACTCGCCGCGGAACTTCGCGCCGGCGATGAGCGCGCCCATGTCGAGGCCGACCACCTTCTTGTTCTTGAGACCTTCGGGGACGTCGCCGCGCACGATGCGCTGGGCGAGTCCTTCGACGATGGCGGTCTTGCCGACGCCGGGCTCGCCGATCAGCACGGGGTTATTCTTGGTGCGGCGCGAAAGGACCTGGATGACGCGGCGGATCTCATCGTCGCGCCCGATCACCGGATCGAGCTTGCCCTGCGTGGCCAACTGGGTGAGGTCGCGGCCGTAGCGCTCCAGGGCCTGGTAGGTGGTTTCAGGGTTCTGGGACGTCACACGCTGGCTGCCGCGGATTTCCTGCAAGGCGCTGAGGAGCCGCTCGCGCGTGACGTTGAATTCCTTCAAGAGCCGGCCGGTCGAGCCGCCGTCGTCGGTCATGGCGAGCAGCAGGTGCTCGATCGAGATGTACTCGTCCTTGAGCTTGCGGGCCTCGTCCTCGGCCTGGGTGAAGAGGCGGTTGAGGCGAGGGGTGACATAGACCTGGTCGGGCGCGCCGGCGACGCCGGAGACCTTAGGCAGGCGTTCGATTTCCTGGACGGTGCGGCGGTGGAGCCCTTCGAGGTTAGCGCCGGCTTTGATAAGGATAGCGGGGGCGAGGCCGTCGGCCTGTTCGAGGAGGGCGGCGAGGAGGTGTTCGACGTCGACCTGCTGGTTGCCGTAGCGGACGGCGGTGGACTGGGCGTTGCGGACGGCTTCCTGGGCTTTTTCGGTTAAGCGATTGAAATCCATTTTGCTGATTTTCCCGTGATCTTAGTCTATAACCATCAACTAAGGTTAGTCTAGCACATTCATGTCTGGCCGAACAGAGGGTTGCGCTATCCTACTGTCGATGACCGGGATTCAGTTCATCACCGACGACAGGGGACGCAAAACGGCGGTGGTGATCGACCTCAAGAAACACGGTGCGCTGTGGGAAGATATCGAGGACGTGCTGGTTTCCAGGTCGAGACGGCGGGAAAAGCGGATTCCGCTCGAAAAGGTCAAAGCTGGCCTGATGAGTGGAGTGGGCACGGTGGTCCTGCTCTTCCTTGCCCTTGCCGGCCGCGCTTTCGGGGCCGACGTCGTCGTCCTTCTTCCCGAGAATTTCAGCGGCTGGGTGTGCGTCGATTTCGGCGTTGCCGGCGCGCGGCCGCTACCCCGCGAGAAAGGCGCAGCGGTGATCAAGCCCCTTGCCGGGGAAGCTCTGAAGACCTCGGACAAGGCGGCTGGCATGGAGCCGTGGGGGTGGAAGGCCTGGCTCCAGATCAAGCGCGAGCGCCGGCCGCTGCCGGAGGACCTCTATGCGCGGCGGGTGCGCAGCCTGACGGGGCCGGTTGAACGCCATTGTGCTTTCTACGGCAACGAGGACCAGGCGGATGCGGCGGCCGAACCGCCGGGTTTCGGACCCTCGCGAGACGCCCAGGGCGTTTCGGTGGAGGAGCGGCGCGGGTTGATCGCGCTGTTCGAGGCGACCGATGGGATGCACTGGAAGCACCGTGTGGGCTGGCTCGGGCCTACGGGTACGGAATGCAGGTGGCACGGAGTCGAGTGCGAGTCGACCCCCGGCGAGGCGACGGCCAGGGTGGTGGGCCTTCAACTTGGGTCGAACAACCTGGGCGGCGCGATTCCGGCAAGCGCAAGCCGCCTGATGCATTTGAACCGGCTGTCCCTGTTCGGCAATCGGCTTGCCGGCAGTCTGCCCGATCCCTGGATTCGGCGCTGGCAAGCCGGGGAACTGGACGTCCTGGCCGAAATGCCCCTTCTCACCGGGGTATCCGAGATCGACTTCGAGTCGTCCTCATCTTCCATTTTGTGCCGGAGTCACCGCATCGTTTTCCACGCGGACTTGAGTGTGACTCTCTACACCGACCGCTGCGGCGAGGCCGGGCCGGCTGACCGCAGCACCTTCTGCGAAGTAAAGGAGGGGCGCGTGTGGTGGGACGTGGCGAGGCTGGCGTGGCTGATCGAGAGGAACGGCTTCTATTCGTTGCGAGAAGACTACAACCGGAACACGACGGACCTGGGGTGCGAGAAGACCCGCGTGACCCGAAATGGCGAACGCCACGAGGTGGTGGATTACGGGGGCGCGGGGCCTTTTGAGTTGTGGGTCATCGAGACCGCAATCGAGGGCGTGGCGGCCTCGGTGGAGTGGGACAAGACGACCACGCAGCCCGCATGCCCGCGGTGGTAGACGGCCGGCTCAGCCGCGCTGGCGCCGGCTATAGTGCCCGCCTCCGATGCCGCCGATGTCGATGATCACGGCGACCACCAGCGCCACCAGATAGACGCCTTGGATGGGCAGTTGCGAGTTCACCAGCCAGGCGTACACGATGGTGGTGAGCGGCAGGAAGAGAAAGCCAAGCACCGGGATCAGCAAGCCGTGGTAAGCGCGCCCGAGGTAGTTGCTGAACAGGAACATCAGCACCAGCACCACGCGGGGCGTGAGCATCAGGAGCAGGGCCAGCACGCAACAGGGCATCGTTAGCTCTATTCTAGGCAGATTCCTGGCGGAGTTGGAACAGGTAGTCCAGCTCGGCCCACTTCTTGCGGCGATACCAGAGAATAGGCGCAGCCCATTCGCGGTATGATGCTCCGCATCGCGCGATGTTCCATCTCTCTAAGTGATACCTGGACTGCGTGGCCGAGGATGGCCGGGTGTTTGTGGCCTACTCAGCACGGATGCGGTGGCACGCGCTGACCCTAAACTATGCCAGCGTGCTGGGCGGCCGGAGTTCCTTGAAACGTTGCCGCGCGCCGGAACGCTCGGGGGATCACGTCGTATGGTCCGCCCCAGAGCTGGGAGTCGAAGGGACGTGGCAGGCGATCGAGGCCCCGGTCTCGCGGACGCTCTACGATACGGACGGCACGGTGGAGTGGAACTGCTGCCAACCGAGGGCACACGCCGAAGTCCGAGTCGGCGGCGAATGCCTGCGCGGCATGGGCTACGTGGAGCGGCTGACGATGACCGTGCCCCCGTGGCGGCTGCCGATCGACGAGCTGCATTGGGGGAGGCTGTTGACGACGGCCGGCTCGCTGGTGTGGATCGACTGGCGCGGGCCGCACTCGCGGCAGGTCATCCTCAGGAACGGCGTGGAGGCGGAGCCGGAGCTTCTAGAGCGGCTCGAGTTGGACCACGGGCTGGTACTGCGCGAGGGCGCGCTCGGCAAGACGGCGCTCGCGATCGTTCCCCAAGTCGAGCGGCTATTCCCCTGGCGGATACTTCACGTCCAGGAGACGAAGTGGCGCAGCCGGGGTTGGCTCGATGGCGTGAGCGGATGGGCGATTCACGAGGTGGTGCGATGGCCGTGAAGAAGCTGCTGTATGGCGCGCTGTTTGTCGCGGTGCTGCCGGCGCTGCTCGTGGCGTGGGCGCGGGGAACCGCCGGCGTGGTGCGGCTGCCGGTTCTGCCATGGGGATGGGGCCTGCCGCTGGTGGCGGGCGGCGCCTGCCTGATGCTGGCGGGCATGACCGCGCTCTGGGTCGACGGGGGCGGGCTGCCCATGAACGCCTTTCCGCCGCCGAGATACGTTGACCGCGGCGTTTACGCGTGGCTGGCGCACCCGATCTACGCGGGCTTTTGCGCGGCGGTTGCGGGCGTAGCCATCCTGTTGCGGTCGGCGAGCGGGCTGTGGCTGGTGGCGCCGGTGGTGGCGCTGGGGTCGGCGGCGCTGGTGCTCGGATACGAACGCGACGATCTGCGGGCGCGATTCGGGCCCCCGGTTGGGCAGCGGCGGCTGGCGCTGGCTTCGGACGCCGCCACGGCGCCGAGGAGTTGGGAGCGCGTCGCCTGCTACCTGATCGTGCTGGGGCCGTGGCTCGCGCTCTACGAGGCGATTGCAGCGCTCGGAATCCCACCGGATGCGCGGCTGGCCTGGCTGCCTTTCGAGCACCGCCTTCCGGTAATCGAATGGACCGAGTTGTTCTATGCCAGCGCCTATCCGCTGGTGCTGCTGGCACCCCTGGTGGCGGCAACCAGCAGGGATCTGCGCCGCTTCTCGGTGCGCGTGCTGCTCTCCATGGCGTTGGTCTTTCCGATCTTCCTCGCATTCCCTCTAGTCGCGCCGCCGCGTCCGTTCTCTCCTCACACGCCGCTCGGATTCCTGCTGGCCTGGGAGCGGGCGCTCGACACGCCGGCCGAGGCCTTCCCGTCCTTCCACGTGATCCTGTCGCTGATTGCGGCGGAGGTTTTCGTGTCGCGCATGCCGCGCCTCAAGATCCTGTGGCGGGCGTGGGCGGGAGCGGTGGCGGTCAGTTGCGTCACGACAGGGATGCACGCCATTGCCGACGTGGTGGCCGGCTTTGCGGTGGCGGCCCTGGTCACGCATGCCGCGTGGGTTTGGGAGCGGCTGCGGTCCGCCGCGGAAGCGATCGCGAACTCATGGAAGGAGTGGCGGCTCGGCCCGGTCCGCGTGATCAACCACGGCCTTTACGTGGGCCTGGGTTCATTTGCCGGCCTGATGATTGCCGGCGCATTCGCCGGCGCGGCGAACGGAGGACTGATCCTCTTGTGTGGGTGCTCGGGCCTGGTGGGCGCGGGCCTGTGGGCGCAATACATCGAGGGCTCTCCGCGCCTGCTCCGGCCATTCGGCTATTACGGGGGCATTCTGGGGGTGGCGTTGGCATCGCTGGCGGCGCCGCTGTTCGCCGTGAGTGTGTGGCTCCCGGTGGCTGCGTTTGCGGTGGCGGGTCCGTGGGTGCAAGCGTTGGGGAGGCTGCGTTGCCTGGTGCAGGGTTGCTGCCACGGGCGGCCGGCGCCCAAGGAGATCGGCATACGGCACAAGCACGCGCGTTCGCGGGTGTGCCGGCTGACGGAGTGGCGGGGCCTGCCGCTCCATCCCACGGCGCTGTATTCGATTCTGTGGAACGCGGGGGTGGCGCTGGCGACGGTGCGGCTGTGGACGGTGCACGCGCCGCTGAGCCTGATTGCAGCCGTGTACCTGATCCTGGGAGGACTCGGCCGGTTTGTGGAGGAGCAGTATCGCGGCGAACCTCAGACGCCGATTCTGGCGCGCCTGCGTCTGTACCAGTGGATCGCCGTCGGCACGGTGGTGGCCGGCATCAGCGTTACACTGTTTCCCTCGGACGCGGCGCCGGCACCGCAATTCTATTGGGGCCTGCTGGCTCCGGCGGCGTTTTTCGGATTGGTGACGGCGTTCGCCATGGGCGTGGATTTCCCGGAGTCGAACCGGCGCTTCGCGCGGCTGGCGTAGCTACACTAGCCGCGAAATGCCCGAAGGCGCCCTAGCAGGGACCGCGCTTCGTCGAGGCGTAGAGCCGCCGTCAGGCCGAAGTACGCCACGCCGTAAGGCGGCAGGATCAGCGCCGCCGCCAGGATGGGGTTGCGGTGGCCGATGGCGATGCGGACGGCCCAGCCCACGGCGGCGGCGGCGAGCGCGGCGATCCACAGGCGGATGGTATAGCCGAGCGCCAGGCCGGTCTGGCCGATGCGGCGGTTGAGGGTGCGGCGCAGGAGTGCGAACTCGACCCAACCAGCGATGCCGGCCGAAGCCGTGAGCCCGGCTACGCCCCAGCGCGGGTCGAGGCCGATGGCGGGGGGCAGCGGAATCGCCATCAGATAGCCGAGCGCGGTGGTAAGGGCGACGCGGATGATGGCGTAGCGCAGCGGCGTCCGCGTATCGCGCAACGCGTAATACGTCGAAGAATAGAGGCGGCCGAGCGTGGTGGCCAGCAGGCCGACGGTGGAGCCGGCCAGGATTCCCCAGACGTAGAGCGAGTCGGTGTGCGTGAAGCGGCCGGTCTGAAGCAGGGCGGCGGCGATCACGTCGCCCAGGGTCAGGAAGCCGACCGCGGTGGGGACGATGAAGAAAGCGATCTGGCGCAGTCCGGAATTGAGGCGGTGGCGAAGGTACTCGGCCACCTCCTGTTCGCTGCCGAGAGCGCTCGACATGGCGGGCAACTCGGCCGCCGATACCGACATGCCGAAAAGGCTCACCGGCAGGGTGTAGAGAAGCTGCGCGTTGGTGAGGCCGGTGACGGCGCCGGTGGGTAGCAGGCTCGCGAGCAGCGCGTCCACGTAGGCGCTGATCTGCACCACGCCGCGACTGATGAACACCGGGACGAAGTTCTTGATCACCGTTCGGACGTTCCCCGAGGCCAGATCGAAAGACACACGCAGGCGCCGTGCCAGTCGAAGCACGGCGGGGAGTTGGACGGCGAATTGGGCAGCGCTGCCCGCGACCGATCCCCAGGCTAGCGTGACCGCCAGGCGATCGAGACTCATGCGGCGGCCGAACCCAACCAGCGTCGCGATCATAGCGACGTTCCAGATGACCGGCGCAGTGTAGGAGAGGAAGAACTTGCGGTGGCTGTTCAGGATTCCCAGGCACCAGGCGGAGAGCACCAGCAGGCCGGCGCCGGGAAACAGCACGCGCACGATCTGGATGGTCAGCTCGCGCTTGGCGCCGTGGAAGCCGGGAGCGATGGCATCGATCAGGTACGGTGTGGCGAGGACGCCGGCCGCGACGAGCACGGACGCGGTGAGAGCGAGGACAGCAAAGACGGCGCCGGCGACGCGGCCGGATTCCTCGTCGTCCCCGCGCGCGAGCAGGTTGGCGTAGACCGGGATGAATGAAGCCGAGAGCACGCCTTCGCCGAACAAATTCTGAAGGAAGTTGGGAATGCGGAAGGCGGCGTTGAAGGCATCGGCGGCGTCCGAGGCGAGGCCGAAGTAGTGCGAGAAGATGCGCAGGCGCACCAAGCCCACGATGCGGCTGAGCAGAATCCCGGCTGCCACCAGGAAAGCGGAGCGGCCGGTGGCTTCGAGCTTCCTCTTCTCGGGCAAGATATAAGATTACCGCGCCTCATCCCGCCGCTTTGCCGCTCATCACAAATCCGGCATGCACGCGGGCGGGGCGAGTTACGATCGACGCATGAAGACAATCCTCCTTTCGCTCGCATTTGCTGCTGGCCTCGTCGCCGCGCAGCCGTTCCAGGTGAAGGTTACGGGCCACGGGCCGGCCATGATTCTCATTCCGGGGCTGACCTGCCCGGGTGAGGTTTGGGATTCGACCGTCGCCCATTACCAGGGCAAATATCAGGTTCACGTGCTCTCGCTCGCCGGGTTTGCGGGCGTGCCGGCCGTTCCGGGGCCGGTGATCGATAACGTCCGCGAAGCGCTGGCGGCGTATATACGGGACAACCATCTCGTTAAACCCATCATTGTGGGCCACAGTCTGGGCGGATTCGTGGCGTTGGATCTGGCGGCCAGCCATCCGGAGTTGCCGGGCAAGCTGGTGATCGTGGACGCCTATCCGTTCTTCGCGGGCCTCGCGGATCCGGTGGCCACGCTGGAAAAAGCGAAGGCCAACGCCGAGATGATGCGAAAAGGGATGGCTGCCCAAACGCAGGAGGCGTACAACGCGTACGTCAAATCCGGCGCATCCAGTCGCATGATGGTGACCAAGGACGCCGATTTCGAGCGTGTGGTTGCCTGGGGGCTCAGTTCCGACCGCGCTACGGTGGGCGACGCGATGAGCGGGCTTTTCGGCACCGATCTGCGCGGGGACCTGGCCCGCATTCACAGCCCCACGCTGGTGCTGGGCAGTTGGATCGCCTACAAGCAGTGGACGGATCACGCGCGCACGGAGGCCAATCTGCGGAGCCAATACGCGAAGCTGGCGGGCGTCGAGATCGCGGTCACCGACACGGCGCGGCACTTCATCATGTGGGATGATCCGGACTGGATGTTTGGACAGATTGACCATTTCCTGGGCCGATGAAGACGCGAATCGCCTATTGGGCCTGTCAGATCGGCGGTTGGGGGGCCTACGTGGCCGTGGGAATGTCCATGGCCGCGCGGCAGGCGGGCTGGCAGGCCGGTATTGTGGTGGGCTACGCCCTCTTCTTTCTTTACAGCATCGCGCTGACGGATTTGCTGCGGCGCGAAATCCGCCGGCGGGGTTGGCCCAACGTCCCCTATGGGTTTCTCCGCGTGCTCGGCTCGGCGGTGGCGCTGGCGACGGTGCAGACATTCCTGGTTTTCGCGGTAAGCCTTGCGTTCCAGGGCCGCGCCAGCGGATTCCTTCACATGCAGTACGTGGCCGCCACCTGGGTGAGCGTGAGTGGCGCGGACTGCATGTGGGCCCTGTTCTATGTGGGACTCACCTCCAAACGCCGCTTCGAGGAGAAGGAGATCCATCTCCAACTCTCGTTGCGCGAGGCCGAACTGCGGGCCTTGGAAGCGCAACTGAATCCGCATTTCCTGTTCAACGCGCTGAATTCGGTTCGGGCGCTGGTGATTGAAAACCCGGCACAGGCGCAGGACATGATTACGCGCCTGGCGAACCTTCTGCGCTACAACCTGCACCGCGACTTGAACCACAAGGTGCCGCTGGGGGTGGAACTGGAAATGGTGGCGGACTACCTGGCGCTGGAGTCGGTTCGATTCGAGGACCGGCTGCGAATCGAGAGCGCGGTCGATCCGGCGGCGGCGCAGGTTCTGGTGCCTCCAATGCTGCTACAGACACTGGCGGAGAACGCGCTGAAGCATGGGATCGCGCACCTGCCCGCGGGGGGCGAGATCGCGATTCGCGCCCGCATCGAGGGCGAGCGGCTGGTTCTCGAGGTGGAGAACACCGGCCAGCTAGCGGACGCGGGGGCGCAGGCTACGCAGCTCGGTTTGAAGAACGCGCGCGAACGGCTGCGGATTCTTTTCGGGGATGACGCGAGCCTGGTGCTGACAAGCGGCGGCGGCCGCGTGACCGCAACGGTGGTGATCCCGAGGATGGCATGACGGCGCTGATCGTGGATGACGAACGGCTGGCGCGCCTGGAGCTGCGGCGGCTGCTGGCGGCCCACCCGGAGGTGGAGGTGGTGGGCGAGGCACGCAACGGAGAGGAGGCCGCCGCGCTGATTCCGAAGCTCCAGCCCGACCTGCTGCTTCTCGACATACAGATGCCGGGGATGACGGGTTTCGAACTGCTCGAGGCGCTGGAAGACGTTCCGCAGGTGATTTTTACGACGGCCTACGACGAGTACGCCATCAAGGCCTTCGAGGTGAACGCGCTCGACTACCTGCTGAAGCCGATTGCGCCGGCGCGCCTGGCGGCCGCGCTGGCCAAGGTTCGACCGCGCCAGGAGCCCTTCCGCCTGGAGCAGGTGTTCGTGCGCGATGGCGACCGCTGTTGGATCGTGCGGCTGCCGGAAATCTTCCTGCTGGAATCGGAAGGCAACTACACGCGACTGCATTTCGGCAAGGAGCGACCGCTGATCCGCCGCTCTTTGAACGCGCTCGAAGAGCAGCTCGACCCGGCCATGTTCTTCCGCGCCGGGCGCAAGGAGATCATCAATCTCAAGTGGATTGAGAAAGTGGATATCGGCGCCGGCGGCGGCCTGGTGGTAGCTCTCCGCGGCGGCCGCACCGTGGAACTGTCGCGCCGGCAATCGGCGCGGCTGCGGGAAATCCTGAGCCTGTAGCGCGGCGCTCATGCTTGGTCCGCGAGGTCCGCTCCCTAACGGTCGCGGTTCGGAACAAGCGAGCGGACGCGGCGCTAGCGAGCCCCACGCGTGGCGGCAGGTTATCCTGATAGTTCCCTATGGCGAAGATTTTCCCGTTCCAGCCGTACCGATATGCGCAAAGCGCCGGACCGCTCGAGGCGCTGGTGACGCAGCCTTACGACAAGATTACGCCCGAGATGCGCGCGCGCTACCTGAAGCTCAGCCCGTACAACCTGGTGCGGGTGATTCTCGGCGAACGCCTCGATTCCGATTCCGCAACCGCGAACGCGTACACGCGCGCGGCGGCGTACCTCGAAGACTGGATCGCGCGCGGCGTTCTGGCGAAAGACGCGGAGCCCGCCTTTTTCGCCTACTTTCAGGAGTTCTCGGTTCCCGACACCGGCGAGCGGCTGGTTCGGAAGGGCTTCATTGGCCTGGGCGCGGTGGAAGACTATTCCGAAGGCGTTGTCTACCGGCACGAGCAGACGCTCTCGGGGCCGAAGAAGGACCGCCTGGAGCTGCTGCGCCACACCCGCGCTCACGCCGGCCAGCTCTTCATGGTGTATTCGGACCCGGCGGGCGAAATCGACCGCATTCTGGATGAAGTGGCCGCGGGCGCGCCGGTGGCGACGGTCACCGACGAGTACCAGGCCGTGCATCGGTTGTGGAAGATCGCGGATCCGGAGCGCATCGCGGCCATCACACGCGCCGTGGCGGCGAAGAAGCTGCTGATCGCCGACGGGCACCACCGATATGAGACGGCGCTGGCGTTCCGCGACGAGAACCCGGGCCTCGAAGACGCCCGCCGGGTGATGATGACCTTCGTGAATATGTGCTCGCCGGGGCTGAAGATCCTGGCCACGCACCGGCTGGTGAGCGGCCTTGCGGAGTTCGACCCCCAGGCGCTGATCGGCGCCGCGGGGCTCCGCATGGTGGGCGATCTGGCCGCGCTACGCGCGCTGTGGGCGGAGCCGCACGCGGGGCAGGTCAGGATCGGCGTCGCGCTCGCGGGGATCGAGCCGCTGTACGTCTACGAGGCGGAGCGAGCCGAGGGCGAGCTCGACGTGCCGGTACTGCACCGGCGCCTGCTCGGCGACATTCTGGGCATCGGCGAGGATGCGGTGCGGGATGAGAAGAACACGCGCTATATGCGCGGAATCGAGCCGGCCATTGCCGAGGTGCGCCGTGGGGCCGCTCAGGCCGCGTTTCTGCTCGAGCCGACCCCCATCGACGACATGGCGCGGATCGCCTTCGCCGGCGGCGTGATGCCGCAAAAATCCACCGACTTCTATCCCAAGCTGCTCTCGGGTCTGGCGATTTACAAGCTGGAGCGATGAGGGCCAGGTCCGCTCCCTGACGGTCGCGGTTCGGTAACGGCGGCTCACCCGGGCGGGCCGACGTCCCACTTACTTGAGTTTCGGAGCGAGGACTCGGTCTAACTCCTCGTCGGTCCAGTCCGTCAGGTGGACGTTCTTGTGGAGCGACCAACGTTCGGTGTGACTGATGGTCTGGCCGGGCGCGACGGATTGGAGCGGGCCGAGCGTCTCCATTTCGAGAAAATCGGCGTTCGTGAAGGTTTCGAGCGAGCAGCCCATGTCAGGGTAGGCTTCGGGGCCAGCCAGTGCCGTGGTGGATTTGATGAAAAGATCCGAGCCGAGTAAGTAGGACTCCCAGGTGTCCTTGTTCCACAGGCCCGCTTTGACGGGAAGTGTCGCCTTGGGGTCCTGACGCAGGATCAGGTACTTTTCGGTGAACTTCCAGCGCGGGTCGCTGAAGTTCGTGTAACCCCACATGACCAGCGGATTGGTGGGCAGTAGCATTTTCTCATGCGGGCCGCGCGAGGGAAACCCGGTTACCGCCGTGCCGCCCGGGGCCATCATAGTGAGTGCCCACGAGGCGATCTTTCGGACCGAAGGGTTGGTGTTCTTGATGCTGTGGGTCACCTCGACCTGGGAGCCGGAGGCAGCGAGGTGAACGCGCATGGTCTTCTGAAAGCCGGTGTTCTTTTCGACGGGCTCGGTGAGCTCGATGGTGTCGGCGCCCAGCACGACGTGGACGGGGACGTTATCGGGGGCGTAGGACATGGGCATCGCCTCGGGGCCAACCCAGATGCGGTGGCCGCCGCGCGCCTGCCATGTGGCCTCGCCGGAGTGGCCGAGCTGCGCGGTGAATTCCGCGAAGAGATTCTGGCTGCCGGGGAAACCGTAGCGGATTACGCGCGGTCCGACGTCGGTGGTGACGATCAACTCCACCTCGCCGTTGGTCATGCGGTAACAGTTCGGCCAGCCGGCGTAGGCGACCTTTTCGATGGTAACGGCGGATGCGGAATGGGCAGTCATAAGAATCGCACCAAGCAGAAGATAGTTCATCCCGGTGACTATGTTAGCGCATGCTATCGTGGTTTCGCGCATCAGGGCGCGGCCTGCCGGCGGAAAGGACAGAAGTCCACCTCGATTAGAAGCGATTCGTTTTGACGAACTAACTTTCTGCCTATAAATGCGGGCTCAGGCGCTTAGAAAGGAAGTTCGCTATGCCGGTAAAACCTCTCCCATCGCACCCGAATCTCGATCATCTCAAGTATCAAGCCAAGGACTTACTGAAGGCGCGCGCGGCGCGCGATCCACAAGTGGTTCAGCGGATCAGGGAGTTTCATCCCCGGCTCAATAAAACGGCAGACGCTGTAACAAGCTCCGCTCCCTTACGGTCGCGGTTCGGAAGACCCTGCCCTACGGAACCGCGCGCGTTAGCAAGCGGACGAAACTACTCGCGACGGTCCGGAAGATCGCGCAGGCGGGCGGCGGCGGTTTCGGGCGTGATGTCGCGCTGCGGCTCGGCGAGCATTTCAAAACCGACCATGAACTTGCGCACGGTGGCCGAGCGGAGCAGCGGCGGAAAGTAGTGCGCGTGCATGTGCCACAGGCCGGAATCGGCGCCGGCCGGGCGCTGGTGGAAGCCCATCGTATAAGGGAACGAGGCGTGGAAGAGATTGTCATAGCGGGCGCCGATACCGCGCAGGATCTCGGCCAGGCCGTCGCGTTCGGAATCGGTCAGGACGTCGAGCGCGGTGGCGTGGCGCTTCGGGATCAGAATCGTCTCGAACGGCCACACTGCCCAGAAGGGCACCAGGACCACGAAGGATGCGTTCTCGCAGACGATGCGCTCGCCTAGTTTGCTTTCGAGCGCGAGGTAGTCGCACAGCAGGCAGGAATGGTGTGCGGCGGCATAGTCGGCTAGCGCGCTCTGCTCCTTGGCGACCTCGTTGGGGAGCGTCTCGGCGGCCCAGATCTGGCAGTGCGGGTGCGGATTGCTGCAACCCATCATCTCGCCGCGGTTCTCGAAGATCTGGGCGTAGTGGACGAAGGGCAGCGCGAGCAGGTCCTGGAACTGCGCGGCCCAGGTGTCCACCACGGGCCGGATCTGTTCGGGGGTCATGCGCGCCAGCGTGAGGCTGTGGTCCGGCGAAAAGCAGACCACGCGGGAGCAGCCGCGCTCGCTGTGGGCCACCAGAAGGCCGCCTTCGTCCTGCCGGCCCTCGGGGATATCCGGCAGAAGCGCGGCAAAATCGTTCTCGAAAACGAAGGTGCTGGTGTAGGGCGGATTGCGCAAGCCGCCGGCGCGAAGGTTGCCCGGGCAGAGGTAGCAGGACGGGTCGTAGGAAGCTCCGGCGGCGGCGGCTACCGCCTCGGTTTGTCCCTGCCAGGGGCGCTTGGCGCGATGCGGCGAGACCAACACCCATTCCCGCGTGAGAGGGTTGAAGCGGCGGTGCGGATGTTCCTTGAGATCGATCATGCGTAGCCCGCGGGGTGGCGCTGATGCCATTCCCAAGCCGAGGCGATGATGGTTTCGAGGCCGGCGTACTGGGGCCGCCAGCCCAGCTCGCGCTGAATCCTGGCGGAGCTGGCCACGAGAATCGCAGGATCGCCGGGGCGCCGCGCGGTTTCGACCGCGGGAATGGGATGACCCGTGACGCGACGGGCCACCTCGATCAGCTCGCGGATGCTGAAGCCCGTGCCGCTGCCGAGGTTGTAAACCAGACGGTCGCGGGACTCGAGCGCGTCGAGCGCGGCCAGGTGCGCCGAAGCCAGATCGAGGATGTGGATGTAGTCGCGGACGCAGGTGCCATCGGGCGTGGGGTAGTCGGTGCCGAAGATGGAAACCCGCTCGCTCTGGCCCAGCGCCACCTGGAGAACGCGCGGGATCAGGTGCGATTCGGGCTGATGGTTCTCTCCGCGCTCGCCGGCGGCGCCGGCCGCGTTGAAGTACCGTAGGCTGGCGTAGCGCAGGCCGTGGCACTGGTGGAACCAGGCCAGCATCCTCTCCACCAGCAGCTTCGACTCTCCGTAGGCGTTGGTCGGGGCGAGGGCATCGTCCTCCTCGATGGGGACGCGCACCGGGTTGCCGTAGAGCGCGGCGGTGGAGGAAAAGACCAGCCGGCCGACTCCGTGGGTGAGCATGGCCTCGAGTAGGTTCAGCGTGTTCGCCGTGTTGTTGCGGAAGTAGCGCTCCGGGACCTTCATCGACTCGCCGGCCTCGATCCAGGCGGCGAATTGCAGGACGCCGTCGAAGGAGCCCACGGCGAAAAGGTGATCGAGCGCGCCGCGATCTTCCAGGTCGCCCGTGACCAGCTTGGCGGCAGCCGGCACCGCCTGGACGTGCCCGCGGCTCATGTTGTCGAAGACGGTGACGCTGTGGCCCGCCTCGATCAGCCCGGCGGCGACCACGCTGCCGATGTAGCCGGCGCCGCCTACCACCAGAACCTTCACGCCGGGGTCACCTCTTCGGCGCCTTCGACCGCGCTCGTAACGTAGATCACCGGCGCCTTCCCGGTGGCCTTTTCGTAGCCGCGCGCGACCGTGGCCTTGAACTCATCGACGTGCTCCGCCTCGACCAGGTTGATGGTGCAGCCGCCGAAGCCGCCGCCGGTCATGCGGGCGCCATAGACGCCCTTGACCCGGGAGGCGAGATCGACCATGGTGTCAAGCTCCGCGCAGCTCACCTCATAATCGATGCGCAGGCTCGCGTGCGAGGCGTACATCAGCTCCCCAAAGGTCTCGAGATGTCCGCCGTTGAGCGCCACCGCGGCTCGCTCCATGCGGTCATCCTCGCTGACGACGTGGCGGGAGCGGCGATATACGACCTCCGGCAGGCCGTTGCCGTAGCGCTCAAGCTGGGCGACGGTGACGTCGCGCAAGGCTTTGATGCCGGGCAGGTACTGCGCCAGGTGCTTCACGCCGGCCTCGCAATCCGCGCGCCGCTTGTTGTATTCGCCGCCGGCGAGGGCGTGATGGACCATGGTGTTGCAGATGACCAGGCGCGCGTCCGCCGGCAGCGGAAGGAGCCGGAAATCGAGCGAGCGGCAATCGAGCATCAGGGCGTGGTTGACCTTGCCGTGGCAGGAGATGAACTGGTCCATGATGCCGCAGCGCATGCCCACGAATTCGTTTTCGGCCTGCTGGCCGAGGAGCGCGATCTGCTTGCGGTTGAGTTCGATGCCGGAGACCGCCAGCAGGGCCAGTGCGGTGCTAACTTCGATGGCCGCCGAGGAGCTGAGGCCGGAGCCGATGGGCACCTCGCCGCGGATGTAGAGGTCGGCCCCGTGCACCTTGTGGCCGTTGTGTTCGAGCGCGACCGCCACGCCGCGTACGTAGTCGCTCCAGTGCTTCTCGCCGTGCGCCGCGGGATCGTCCAGCGGAAACTCGCGGCTTTCGGAGAAGTTCTCCGAGTAGATGGCAAGTTTGCGGTCAGGGCGCTCGGCGGCCGCGACCCAGGTGGAGAACTCGATGGCGGCGGGCATCACGAAGCCGTCGTTGTAGTCGGTGTGTTCGCCGATCAGGTTCACACGGCCGGGAGCCCGAAACACGCGGGGCTTACGACCGTAGAGAGCCTCAAACGCTTTGCTGACTTCCGCGGCTTGTTTCATTTTGGTTACCTTTCGCGAGGCGGCGCCGGTTGCGCGGCCTGAAGGGTTATTATACGGGAAAAGGTTTCCACAGCAACATTGGGGCGCATTTTCATGCGTTTCGATACAATCGAAACGTCATGCAGGGGATCCGGTGTGTTTGCGCGCTGGTCGCGATCGCGATCGCGGCGGCAGGGAAGAAGCCGGTCACGCTCGAGGCGCTGGCGTCGTACCAGCCGCCGACTGCAATGGGCGCCCCGGTGTGGTCGCCCGACGGCAAGCAATTCGTCTACACGGAAGGCGTGCAGGTCTGGCTGTACGACATCGCCTCGCGCGGAAAACGGGAACTGGTGTCGCTCGACGCGCTCGAAGCCGCCGCCACGAAGGTCCCTAAGCCGGTCGAATTCGGATGGCAAAACCGCCGCGTCGAAGAGCAGGCGGTGCAGTGGATGCCTTCGGGACGCGAACTGCTGATCGACTCCGGCGGCGACCTGTTCCTGGTCCCCGTCTCCGGCAGCCACTGGATCCAGCTCACCGCGAGCGCGGAGGTGGAGCACGACCCCAAGGTCTCTCCGGACGGCCGCCGGGTCTCGTTCCGCCGCGGCCACAACCTCTACGTGATGGAGTTGGCGTCCAAGAAGGTTAACCGGGTGACGAGCGACGGCTCCGCGACGCGTCTGAACGGCGAGCTCGACTGGGTCTATCCGGAGGAGCTCGAGTTGGGGACGGCGCACTGGTGGTCGCCGGACTCGCGGTCCATCGCCTATCTGCAATTCGACGTGAGCCGCGAGCCACTCTACCCGCAGGTGGACCTGGTGGCGCCGAAGGCGATCTTCGAGCCGCAGCGCTACCCGCAGGCGGGCGATCCCAACGCGGAAGTGCGGCTGGGCGTGCTACCCGCGACGGGCGGCCACACGCGATGGATGAGGCTCGGGCCGCAGGATGCTTTGCTGGCGCGCTTCACCTGGCTGCCGGATTCCTCGGGCATAGCCGTCGAGCGGCTGAACCGGATCCAGAACCGGCTCGACCTGCTGGTGGCGAACGCCCGCACCGGCGCGGTGCGCACGCTGCTCAGCGAGACGGACCCGTACTGGATCAACCTTCACGATGGGCTGACGTTCCTCAAGAGCGGCACCGAGTTCCTGTGGCCCAGCGAGCGCGGCGGCTTCAACCACCTCTATCGTTTTTCGATCGACGGCCGCCAGTTGGCCCAGCTCACCCGGGGCGAATGGGAGGTGACCGAGGTAGCCGGAGTGGACGCCCAAGGCCGGGTATACTACGTCTCTTCCGAGGCCGGCCCGCTGGAACGCCAGCTCTACCGTGTGGATGCGAACGGAGACGGCAAACAGCGCCTCACCGCCGCCGCCGGAACGCACACCATCTCGATGAGCCCCGATGCGTCCAGCTATGTCGATTCGTTCTCGAGCCTCACCGAGCCGCCGCGTAAGACGCTCTGCCGCGCTGATGGAACCGAATGGGCCGTGCTGCGCGAGGCGAATCGCTCGCTGCTGGAGGAGTATGACGTGCGCCCGCTGGAGATCGTCCCGGTGCAGGCCTCCGACGGGACGATGCTCTATGGGCGGCTGATCCGGCCCGCGGGGATGGCGCCGGGGCGGCAATTTCCGGCCATCGTCGTGGTGTACGGAGGCCCGGGCGTGCAGACGGTGGCCAATCACTGGTACGGCTCGCTCACGCTGGAGCAGGTGCTGGCCGCGCGGGGCTTCGCGGTGTGGTCGCTCGACGGCCGCGGCTCGACCGGCCGTGGGCACAAGTGGGAGACGGCAGTCTTCCGCAACTTGGGCGCCAGGGAGCTCGAGGATCAGAAGGAGGGCGTGCGCCACCTGCTGTCGCTGGGCTTCATCGATAGCAAACGGGTCGGGATCGAAGGCTGGAGTTACGGCGGTTTCATGACGCTGTACTCACTGCTGCACGCGCCGGAGATCTTCGCCTGCGGCCTGGCCGGCGCCCCGGTCACGAACTGGCGCAATTACGACAGCATCTACACGGAGCGCTACATGGGCCTGCCGGCGGAGAATACGGACGCCTACCAGAAGGCTTCGCCCGTCAATGCGGCGGAGAACCTGAAAGGGCGGCTGCTCATCGTCCACAACTTCGAAGACGACAACGTGCTCTTCGCGAACACGGCGCAGATGGTTACGGCGCTCGAGCGCGCGGCCAAGCCCTTCGAGCTGATGCTTTTCCCGGAGAAGACCCACGGCGTGGCGCAGTTCCGGCAGGACCTCAACGAGCTGGTGGTGTCGTTCTTTGAGAGGAGCTTGAAGTGAGGTTGCGTGTAACTACAAAAGGAGTTACATTCGAGAATGAAGTACGGATGGGACGAGGCGAAGTGCCGGGCGAACCTCGCCAAGCATGGCCTGAGTTTTGAGGATGCTGAACAGGTGTTCTCCGGACCTTGCGTCACATTCGAGGATGACCGCTTGGACTATGGAGAGGAACGGCTCATTACGTTGGGCCTGCTTGCGGGTCGACTGGTGGTGATCGCCCACACGCCGCGCGATGAAGGGACGCGTATTATCTCCATGAGGAAGGGCAACCGACGTGAGCAAAAAATCTATCAAGAGCGACTTGGCACGGATTGACCGCATGCGGGATGCCGACATTGACTACTCTGACATTCCGGCTCTGGACAAGACGTTTCTCAAGAAGGCCACGGCCGCGTGGCCGCCCGTCAAGCGGCAATTGACGATCCGTCTCGACGCGGACGTGCTCGATTGGCTCAAGGGTCACGGCCGGGGCTACCAGACGCGCATCAATCGGATTCTGCGCGTGGTGATGGAGAGCCAGCCACCGGCCCACCTGTGAGCGCGCGCCCTAGCTCTTCCCTGACACCTTGCTCAGAATGCGGTCGTGGATCCAGTGCTCGTCCCACCACTCGACGGGGGTGATCTGGACGCCGTCCACCTGCATGCTGAAGTGCAGGTGATCGCCGCCTGCCAGGCCGGTGGCGCCGCTGCGTCCCATCTCCTTGCCCCTTTTGACCATGTCCCCGACGTTGACGCCGATCTGGCTCAGATGACCGTAGATCGATTGCAGCCCGTAGCCGTGATCCACCACGATGCAGTTCCCGTAGATTCCGAGCGGGCCGGCAAAGACGACGCGGCCGTCGTTGGCGGCCACAACCGGAGCATGCTGCACGTCGGAGAGGTCGAAGCCCAGGTGCGTCTGATGATCGACCACTTTGCCGTGGTAGACATAGGCACGGTGATCGGCGAATTCCGATTCGGTCTTGCCGTAGCGCCAGAAGGGGCCGGTCCACAGCATCCGCTCCTCGGTCTTGAGCCGCAGATCGGCCAGCACCTGGTTGTTCTGCCGGCGTAGGTCGCCGTTGATCTTAAGAAAGCGCTGCAGCTTGTCGCCGGTGCCGTTGGGGTCGATCTCGTCGGTGACCTTGTCGATGAAGGCGTCGGTCAGCTCCAGGTCGCGGGAGCGGAACTTCTTGGGAAAGATCTTGCACGAGAAATGCGCCTTGGCCTCGGCGCCGGAGGGATTGCGGGCATACACGAGGGGCATGGTGTCGGCCGGCACGTCCCAGGGGAAAGCGAAAATGGAAAACCGCTCGTTGGCGTGGCCGGGGAGCGGGAAGCTGCGGAAGGTATACGGCCCAACCCGCACGCCGGCCTCGGTCCAGTAGCCGGAAATGGTGAATGTCACCAGTTCCACTCCGCCCTGGTTAATGTAGTGCTGCAGACCATCGGCGGTCACTCGCGGCGGCTGGGTGTTCACATCGACGTCGAGCGACACCGTGGTCGTGCCGGCGTGAAAATCGTTAGCCTGCGCCTCCACGATGAGGCGGGCCTTGCCATCGTGCAGCGCGGGCGCCTGCGCTTTTCCGGCTGAGAACTTGACCTCGGACGGCGGCTGTTTCTTGCCCAGGAAAAAGACCCGATGCGCCGGCTGCTCCGCCTCGAACACCTTGTACTGCTGGCCATCCTGCTCCAGTTCGGCGGTCACGCGCCGGACGCCATGCGGACTTGTCACCTGAATCGAGACCGGCGTGGCAACGCCGATCACGCGAACGGGCGACACGGTCACCTCGGGCGCCGACGACAGCATTAGGAGGGTCAGGGGCACACCCAAGACGAGGATTGCCACCGCGGCGATAAGCTTTTTCATGATCCCAGAAAGTTCCACGAACCAGCTTAGCAGGGACTGCCGCGATGGGGCGGGCGTTCAGGCGGATTCGTCTTCGCCCGTGAGCATCTTGCGCACGGCTTGAACCAAGGTGGAAGGGCGAAAGGGCTTGCGGATGAAGGCGTACTGCGCGATCGCGCTGGCGTCGGCGATCTCGCTCTCGGTCAGAAATCCCGACATGAACAGAACCGGAAGGTCCGGGTTCATGCCGACCAGGTGGCTGGCCAGCTTGGTGCCATCCATCTCCGGCATGACCACGTCGCTGATGAGCAGTTCGATGCGGTCGGCGTGCTCTTCGAAGACCTTGACCGCCTGCCGGGGACTGGTGGAGGCGAGCACTTCGAAGCCCCGCTTCTCCAGAATAGATTGCACCAACTTCAGCGCCATCGGTTCGTCGTCGACAACCAAAATGGTCCGCATTTGTGCTTTGGCGTAACTTCCTCCTAGTCTAGCAGTGGACCGCAGGTCGCCGTCAGGCTCAGGATTGTGCGCTACTTTGGTGAATCGCCCCGTGAATGCGCGCCTCAAGAACCGGCTTCTGCTGCTGCTCACCGCTTTGCTGTTTTCTACCGGCGGCATGGCGATCAAGGCTTGTTCTCTCGGCTCCTGGCAGGTGGCGTCGTTTCGTTCGGGTGTGGCCGCGCTGGCCGTTTTCGCGCTGCTGCCGGCGGCGCGCAAAGGCTTGAGTTGGCGCGTTGTGCCGGTCGCGGCGGCCTACGCGGCGACCCTGGTGCTGTTCGTCACCGCGACTAAGTTGACCACGGCGGCCAACGCCATCTTCCTGCAATCCACGGCGCCGCTCTACGTGCTGGTGCTGGGCCTGGTGCTCTTGCATGAGCGAATCCGGCGGACGGATCTGGTGTTCGCGGCGGCAGTCGGCACGGGGCTGGCCCTGTTCGTTGCCGCCCGGCAGGGCGCGCTGGCGACGGCGCCGGATCCTGGGCGGGGGGACCTTCTGGCACTTCTGTCGGGTGTTGCCTGGGCGCTGACGATCGTGGGCCTGCGCTGGCTCGGCAGGCGGTCCGACGGTAGTGGCGCGATCGCCACCGTGGCGCTGGGCAATGTGATCGCCTGTCTGATCGCGCTTCCCGCGGCGCTGCCCGTTCCGGCCACGCGCTGGACGGACTGGCTGGTGATCGCGTACCTGGGCCTGGTGCAGATCGGGTTGGCCTACTATTGCCTGACGCGGGCCATCGGCCATGTGCCGGCGTTTGAAGCGACCACTCTGCTGCTGCTCGAGCCGGCGCTGAATCCGGTGTGGGTGTGGATGGTGCTGGGCGAACGGCCGGCGGCGCTGGCGTTGGGCGGAGGCGCGGTGATTCTTTCGGCCACGCTGGTGCACACGTGGAATGAAAGCCGGAAGGCGGTGTAAAGGTTGCTACCCTTTCTCTTAGGCCGCGCTATGACGCATCGTCTCATCCTCACACTGCTCTTCTTCGCTGCGCTCGCCCGCCCGGAGCCCGCCGACTGGATCTGGACCGCGCGGTACGTCGTCACCATGGACCCGGCGCGGCGCGTCATCGAGAACGGCGCCGTGGCCATACGCGGGGACCGC
>Ga0182027_10002257_pt1 | contig 31459 bp, 21 predicted proteins | sample 712E1DmetaG_FD_121300 | JGI IMG/M metagenome (GOLD analysis project Ga0182027, IMG submission 121300) | Permafrost microbial communities from Stordalen Mire, Sweden - 712E1D metaG (Illumina Assembly) | ecosystem: Environmental > Terrestrial > Soil > Wetlands > Permafrost | place: Sweden...
CAGAAGCGGGCGCACATCGCGGTCAAGATCCCACTGGCTTTGTTTGGCCATGAACTCGAGGAATACTTGTTGGACAATGTCTTCCGCCAGGCCCGGCCAGGGGGCAAAGCGGAGGGCCAGCCCTTTCACGAAGCCGTGATGGGCCAGAAACAATTGCGCCGCGCGGGTTTCAGATGATTCCATCTACGTAAAAAACCGAATTATCACTATCTGTACACGCACAAGCCGGCAAAACCGGACAAAGTTTGTTAGGGTTTCAGTTCGCGCAATGCGTCTTGGGCCAAGGTTAGATTGTGGTTTGCGACAGCACGCAGTGCTGGAAAGTTATTGCTGTCAGCAATTTCGAGAGCACTGCGACAAGCTGCTATGGCCTCGGTCAAAAGTTCTGCTGCTTCGGCTCCTTGCTTTAAACGAGCAAGATTACGCAAGGCGTTACCAAGTCCATTCTGCGTCATCCCCCAATTCTGCGCGTTTCGCTCTCTCGTAAAGACACTCAGTTCTTCGCGACAAGCTCTTATCGCGTCCCGCCAAAGCAATTCAGCTTCGCCCTGCTCCACGCGGACGGCCTGAAAGCTCAAAGCCATGCCGAGGACATTCTGTGCCATCGCCCATTCTTCCGGGAATTGGTCTTTGGAAACCACGTGAAGTATCTCTCGGCTGGCCCGAGTTGCGTTGCTCAACAGCCGAAGTGCTTCCACACCATCTTTCAGTTCCGCCAACCGACACAAATCCATGTTGATGTTGTTTTCCGCTACGGCCCACTCATGCGTGAATAGTTCTCGCGTGAGGATAGTCTGCGATTGTCGGCTCGCCTCCATCGCTTTGTAAAACAATTGCTCGGCATCCTCACTACTACTCTGCATCGCTTCATGAGCGAGCACACTGCCGAGATTCAACCGAGTCAGCGCCCATTCTTGGGGACGGCTTTCACGTGTATGTATCTTGGAGGCATTCTGAAATGCCGTTGCCGACTCAATTAATAGCTGTTTCGTCTCAGTTGATTCACCGCGTACAGCCAAGTCGCTGAGGGCATTTCCAAGGTGGCGTTGTGTGGTTGCCCATTCGTTTGTCTGTTGAGGCGTCCATAGTTGTAGCGCTTCCCGATATGCCGCAACCGCAGACCGTAGATGCTGCAATGCCCCCGGACCTTCAACGCGCACCCCAAGTTCATCATGGCAAACGCCACGCAAGTCTTGAAAGAATGCTATTAGAACCGGATTTCGGAACCTTCGAGTGTATAGCAGAACGCGGTCGAAGCGATCCAGAGCATCCTCGAAACGGCCCGCGAATCGGAAAGCAATCCCCGAATCGCCCAAATTCTCAGCCACCTCCATGATCAGTTGCTCCTGTTCAGCGGCGAGTTTTTGGCTTCGAGCCAATCCTTCATCTACAGCTTGGTCGAAAAGCTGTGCGGCATCGCTGAAGTGGCATGTGAGGAATTCCGCTTTCGCACGGTCTTTCAAATTAGAACTGTTCCGTTTTTCCTCGGACCACTTCTTTGCTACTCGCTGAACCTCCTCAGGGGTGATTTGAAATTGTTGAGCGACTTGCCGGAATGCGGATTCAAAGTCTGGTCCGGGAGCGTCGTGAGCGTTGTCATGCGTTTGGGTACTTTGTTTACTGAGGGTGGCAAAAACGGCGGCCGCAACTTTGTCAGGCATGGAACGGACGATTCCCAAGGTCTCATCCTGAGACTCGGGGCTTGGGCCTTTATGGAAGAAAAGCCAGCCAAAACATACGGTCGCCAAGATTCCCGCAACCGAGTGCAGAATTACATTATGATACCAAGGGATATTGGTCATCTTTCCAAAGCAATGGACTCTGCAAAAGCTGTAACCAGCCACTGACATCCTTTTACACTGTTTGCCGGTTTTGAGTCTGGCCGTGCAACGGATACTTCGCACTATTGATTTTTTGGTGGCGCCATCCATGCCGTCTATTCATTTGAAAAGCTTTTCCACCTTTGCCTTCACCGCGGCATCCATCTTGATGAGCGGTGGCCAGGGGCGTTTGAAGCCTTCCCCCGGCAACTTCTTCGTCGCGTCTATGCCGAGCTTGCTGCCGCAGGCGATTTCGCTGGTCGCATGGTCGAGCACGTCGGCCGGGCCTTTGGTGAAGAGGCTGTCGCGCTGCGGGTCGGTATTGGCGCAGAGGCGGAAGAGGACTTCACTGGTGTTATGCACGTCCACGTCGTCATCCACCACGATGATGTATTTGCTGAACATCATCTGCCCCATGCCCCAGAGGCCGTGCATGACCTTGTAGGCCTGCATCGGGTAGGTCTTCCGGATGCTCACGAAGACGAGATTGTGAAACACGCCTTCGGCCGGCAGCGCGATGTCCACGATCTCCGGAAAATTCATCTTGAAGATGGGCAGGAAGAGTTTCATGGACGCGCCGCCAATGTAGAAGTCTTCCATCGGCGGGATGCCGACGATGGTGGCGGGATAGATGGCATCCTTGCGGTGCGTAAGGGCGGTGACGTGGAACACTGGATACAGCTCGGGCAACGTGTAATAGCCCGTGTGGTCGCCGAACGGGCCTTCCTCACGCAATGGTTCCCCCGGGTCCACGTAGCCTTCGATGACGAAATCGGCGTTGGCGGGAACTTCGAGGTCATTGGTTTCGCACTTGACCAATTCGACGGATTTTTTGCGGAGATAACCGGCGAGCAGGAATTCATCGAGGCCGTCGGGCAGCGGCGCGGTGGCGGCGAAAGTGAAGACGGGATCACCGCCGAGAAAAATCGCGACCGGCATGCGCGCGCCGGTTTCGTAGTAGCGGCGTCCATGCCGCGCGCCGACTTTCTGGAGCTGCCAGTGCAGGCCACTGGTGCGGTCGTCGTAAATCTGGATGCGATACATGCCCACGTTGCGTTCGCCGGTGTCAGGGTCCTTCGTGACCACGCAGGGGAGCGTGATAAAACGGCCGCCATCGAGCGGCCAGCATTTTAGGATCGGGAGATTCAAAAGGGTCGAGGGTCGAAGGTCGAAGGTCGAGGGATTACGCCAGTCAGGCGCTTTGGGCCAGCTCTCGACTCTCGACTCTCGACTCTCGTCAAATCTATGGATAGCTTCCTTGCACGGACCATGCTTGACGATTTTGGGTTTGGCGTGGCGCAAATCCAGCGCGGTGCCGAGGAGTTTCATCGCTTCGTGAAAATTCGCCGGCGGTTTGGCTTTCATGAGCGAGCCGAGTTCAGCGGCGACTTCATCCACGGAATTCGCGCCCAGGCTCAGAGCCATGCGCTCCCAGGAGCCGAGCGTGTTGATGGCGACGGGGAACGGGCTGGGTTGACCGTTCACGGTCGGTTTCTCAATGAGCAGCGCCTTGCCGCCGCCGGGTTTTTTCATTTCGCGGTCGGCGAGTTCGGTGATTTCTAGCTCGGTTGCCACCGGCTGAGAGACGCGAATGAGTTCGCCGGCCTGTTCGAGCGCGAGCAGGAAATCACCAAAAGAATCGAATGCCATGCGCGGAGACTACCAGAATGTGCCGGGCACGCAACGCCTGGCCAGCCGGGGCGGGGGGGCAAAAATGCGTGACCTTCACGCAAAATGCGTGACCTTCACGCATTTTTGGATTGCCCGAAACGCGGTTTTTCGCGTTTTCCTAAGGAAAACGCGCATGGCACAACAGGTGCTTATGATTTGGCAGAATCAGATTGACGGTACGGATGCTTTCATTAAAAGTGCGCGGCCCGTTGATCAAAAAAACAAAAACTTGAAAAACATATGAAAAGACTTCGCAAAGAAATCCGGGCGTTCACGCTCATCGAGCTGCTGGTCGTGATCGCGATCATCGCCATTTTGGCGGCCATGTTGTTGCCGGCGCTGGCCAGAGCCAAAGCGCGCGCGCAACGCATCAACTGCGTCAACAACCTCAAGCAAACCGGACTTGCCTTCCGCCAGTGGGCGATTGATAATGGCGACAAGTACCCGCTACAGGTCAGAGGCGGCCCCGGGTCGACGGTTAATAATGACATGGGCGGCGCTATGATGGTCATCGGTCCACCCTCCCAGGACGCGAGCGAGTATTTTATTTTCGTCGTTATGTCGAACGAGTTGAGCACGCCGAAAACGCTGTATTGCCCGGCTGAGATGGATCACAACAAGTCAGCCGCCACCACGTTCGTGGGGTCCTCGACGATCACGACGGTGGGCAATAACGGGATTTTCAATGACAATCGGTATCTCAGCTATTTCGTCGGGGTTGATTGCTACGATGTGTTTCCGGCAATGCTCCTGATGGGGGACCATAACATGGGTTCGGGAAATCCCCCTACAGACATTCAGATCTTTTCGGGGTTGCAGTCCATACCGACCAACACAATGGACTCTCTTTTGAACGTTGGCTGGACCGACAGCGGGCACCAGAGGCAAGGCAACGTGCTCTTGGGTGACAACAGCGTGCAAGGGATGAGCCGGAAGGTTCTGCAAAATGCCCTGATTCAGTCCGGCGACCCCAACAACCGGCTGATGTTCCCCCAACGGGAAGCCGCCGGCCCATAGTCTAATTAGGCGATTGAGTTTTCAAAAGGTGAAAAGGCATCCGTAAGGATGCCTTTTCCGTTTCTGGCAAAGGCAGTCCGTCAGGCGTCGGCCATTTTCGGCGACACGGGGGATGTAAAGCTATCACTGGGCGGCTGCGGTCAACCGGATGATTTCGCGCAGGGTCGTTGCCGGGCGGAATTGAACCGCGTGCATGAGTTTGGCGATGACTGGCTGGCGCCGGCGCATGTCGTCAAAGCCCGGCACGTAGGCTTCCGCGTAGGGCACAAACTGAACGGGCGCTGGCGAGCCGAGCGTCTCGACCACCAATTTTGCCAGGTTCAGGATGCTGATTTCCTCCGTGCTGCCGACGTTGAACACCCCGCCGCGCGCCGCCGCGCAATTTTGCAGGCGCACCAATGCCTCCACCGTGTCCAGCACGTAACAAAAACAGCGCGTCTGCAAGCCGTCGCCGTAAACCTTGAGCGGCTGGCCGCTTTGCGCGGCGGCGATGAACCGCGGCAGCACCATGCCGTAGCGGCCGGTCTGGCGCGGGCCGACCGTGTTGAACAGCCGTACGATGACGACGTGCAGGGAACGCTCCTGGGCGTAAGCCAGCGCCAGGAATTCATCCATCAATTTCGAACAGGCGTAACTCCAGCGCGACTGGTGCGGCGGCCCAATCAACAGATCATCGTCCTCACTGAACGCCGGTTTCAGGCTTTTGCCATAGACTTCGGAAGTCGAAGTGACCAGCACCGGCACGCGCGGCGGCGCGGCGGCTTCCAGCAGGATTTCCGTTTCGTGGAGATTCGTTTTGAGAACGTGAATCGGCGACCGGACGACCAGTTCGACGCCCACCGCCGCGGCCAGGTGATAAATTGATTCCGCTGACGCCGCCAGCGCGGCCAATTCCGCGCACTGGGAGATTTTCGATTGAAGGACGCGAAGTTTCGGGTGTTTGGCCACCGCCCGGAGATTTTCAAGATTTCCGGTCGAGAGGTCGTCAATGACCACCACCGATTTGCCGCCGGCCAGCAGCCGTTCCACCAGGTGCGAGCCGATGAAGCCCGCGCCGCCGGTGACGATTACATGATGTGAGTCAGTCATTGAGCGCCTTGGCAACGGCTTCAGCCAGTTTCTGGCGATACGCCGGATCGGCAATCCGTCTGGCCTCGTGCGGATTGGACAGGTAGCCGCCTTCGACCAAAACGGCGGGCCGGTTCTGCTCGCGCAGCACGGTGATAAAACGCGCCCGACCCACCCCGCGATCCTGGTTGCCGTTGACCGCCAGCAACGCCCGGTGCAGCCGCACGGCGAATTGGAGGTTTTGTCCGTCAAAGGCGTTGTTCGGGAAAATCCGCGAGGGATCATCCTCGTATCCGCGCGTAAGGCTGGAGGGCATGCCTGTGGGTGTCACGCAATAGGTTTCCAGTCCCGCCGGTTCCTTCGCCGGGGCCAGGGAGTTGAAATGCAAACTCAGAAACAGGTCCGCGTGGTGCTGATCGGCAAAGTTCACGCGGTTCGTCGGCGAAACTTCCACGTCGCGCGTGCGCGTCAGAAATACCTTCCAGCCATTCGTGGCCAGGAGTGGTTCAAGCCGGCGCGCCCAGTCGAGGGTGTATTCCTTTTCATCGCGTCCATTGAAGATATTTTTGGCGCCCATATTGGCGCCGCCGTGACCCGGGTCAATGACGATGACGCGGTTGGTCCAGGAGTTTAAGCGGAAGCCGCCGAGCAACGGCTCAAGGTTTTTCCGCAAGTCGAGTCCGTGCAGGAAGACCTGGCCGTCAATTTGTTGCGGCGTGAAGCCGAGACGCAACTCCACCCCATCCCAAGACGCCGAACGGCTGCCGATGGTAACCACCAGGAGACCGTTGGTTGTGGACAGCGCGTAAGTCACCGTGGGCGCGCGTGACAGACGCCGCACGGCGCCGAAGCCGTGTTGCTGGCTCCAGCGGTCCAACGAAACCCACGTGTTAACCGGCTCCTCGGGCGGTGCGGGCGGCGCGGGCAGCGTTGGCGCAGGCGTTGGCGGAGGCGCGGGCACAACGGGCGCAACCAGCGGCGGCTTCACATTTTCGGCGATCCCCCAATCCGGCGGCCGCTCGTTCCCGCCCCGATGCACAGCCGTCGAGCAACCGGTCAAAAGGACCAGCAGGCAGGCCAGCATTCTCGCCGGTTTAAACACGCCGCCATTGTGCGGAACGCGGAAAGGGACTCAAGTTGTTTCAATCGTTGTTTCAATCGTCCTCGTTCTCGTCCTCGTCCTCGAAACCGGCGATACGAGAACGAGGACGATTCATGCGCGCGGCTTGTTTGCGGCGCGCGCTTGCGGCATGATTCACCCAGTGAAAATATTAGTCGCCATCACCGGAGCCAGTGGCGCGCTTTACGCGCAACGCCTGCTCGACAACCTTGATCCCAAGACGCACGAAATCCACGTCGTGCTCAGCCATTACGCCCAACAGGTCATCGCCGGGGAATTGCCCGGGGGGTTGCGATTGCCCGCCGGTGTCCAGACGCACAATGTAAAAAGCATGAACGCGCCGTTTGCCAGCGGCTCGAATCCGCCGGATGCCATGGTCGTCATTCCCTGCACGATGGGCACGCTGGGCCGCATCGCGCACGGCTACAGCGAGGACATTTTGCTGCGCGCGGCCGATGTCGTGCTGAAAGAAAGGAAAAAGCTGATTCTAGTGCCGCGTGAAACACCGCTTAACCTGGTGCAGGTGAAAAATTTTGAGCTGCTGCTCCTGGCCGGCGCGATCATCCTGCCCGCCAACCCGTCCTTCTATTCGCGGCCGCAGACCGTCGAGCAGGTCATGGACACCGTGGTGGCGCGCGTGCTGGACCACCTCGGCGTGCCGCAGAAGCTGGTGGCAAGATGGGCGGAGGAGCCGGAATGAAGCTAAATCCGAATTCCGAAATCCGAGTTCCGAAAGAAATTCGAAGCTCAACAAGCGTTTTGCCACCGGCGAGCTTCCGATTTCTCGCTGGACGAATGGGATCCTTCGGGTTTCGGGAATTCGGGCTTCGGATTTGACGCAGACTGTTCGATGTTTCCCCTGATTAAAAAATGGCTTTCGTTCGTGCGCTTCTCGCACACGCTCTTCGCGCTGCCGTTCGCGCTGGCGGCGATGGCGGTGGCAGCGCGGGACCATCGCGGCTGGCCGGGCGGGCGGACGTTCGGACTGATTCTCGCCGCGATGGTCTGCGCGCGAACTTGCGCGATGAGCTTCAACCGCATCGTGGACCGCAAATTCGACGCGCTCAATCCGCGCACGGCCAACCGGCACTTGCCGGCCGGCCAGATCAGCCTCGTCAGCGCCAGCGCGCTTTGCGCGTTGTCGGCGGCGGGACTGATGGTTGCCAGCCATTTTCTTAATCCGCTGTGCTTTTACTTTTCGCCAGTGGCACTGGTGGTGATTTGCTTTTACTCGTTCACCAAACGGTTCACCGATTACACGCACGTTTTTCTCGGCCTTGCGCTGGCGCTGGCGCCATTGGGCGCGTGGCTGGCGGTGAAAGGCGCGGACGTTACCGGCTGGGAAATCCTCCAGATGTTCGCGCTCTCGGCTACAGTCGTGCTCTGGCTCGTGGGCTTCGATATTATTTACGCGTTGCAGGATTACGAGTTCGACCGCGCCCACGGCCTGCATTCCCTCGTCGTGGCATGGGGGCCGAAGAACGCGCTCGCCGCCGCGTTCCTTGCGCACCTGGTCACGTGCGGTCTGCTGTTCGCGTTCGGATTGCTCACGTTTGGCCCACGTTGCATCGCGTACCTCATCGGCTGGGGCATCATCGTGGGTTGCCTCGTGCTCGAACATTGGATTGCGCGCCGCCGCAGTTTGGATTGGATCAATCTTGCGTTCTTCCGCCTCAACGCCGTCGTCAGCGCCATTTTTCTGATCGTCACCGCCGCCGAAGTAGTGTTTCAGGGAGGTTTCAAGTTGCGCTAAATTAACGGTCATGCGCCATAAAATTTTTATACTCCTGTCGGTTGCCGTCCTAACTTTGGGCCGGGACGCTTCCGGGGAGCAATCCGCGTCCGCCACGAATTTTTATGCCCGGTGGCCGCATGGCCCGCCATCCGACGACAACTTTTTTCCCATCGCCGTCTGGCTGCAGCCGCCGGACAAGGCGAAGCAGTTCCTGGCGGCTGGCTTCAACACCTACGTCGGGCTTTGGCAGGGGCCGACGGAAGTGCAACTGGCGGCGTTGAAACAGGCCGGGATGAAAGTCATCTGCGCGCCAAACCAGGTTGGCCTGAAACATCTCGACGACCCGGTCATCATCGGCTGGATGCATGATGACGAACCGGACAACGCCCAGCCGTCGAAAATGGGGATTGGCTATGGCCCGCCGGTGCCGCCGGAGAAGATCGTTGAGGGGTACCGGAAAATCCGCGTCGCCGACCCGTCCCGGCCGGTCATGCTGAACCTTGGCCAGGGCGTGGCATGGGACAATTGGAATGGGCGCGGCTCGCGCACCCGGCATCCCGAGGATTATGCCGAATATGTCAAAGGCTGCGACATCACATCGTTCGATATTTACCCGGTCGTCCATCCGTCGCCGGAAGTGGCGGGAAAACTTCCGTTTGTGGCGCGCGGTGTCGAGCGGCTCGTCAACTGGGCGGGAACGAACCGCGTGGTTTGGAATTGCATCGAATGCACCCGCATTAACAGCCCGCGCGCCCGGGCCACACCGTATCAAGTCCGCGCCGAAGTCTGGATGTCGCTCATTCACGGCTCGCGCGGATTGATTTTTTTCGTCCACGAATGGCAGCCGCGCTTCAACGAATCAGCCCTGCTCGGCGATTCCGAAATGCTGTCGGAGGTCACGGCCATCAACCGTCAAATCACCCGGCTCGCGCCCGTGTTGAACCGCCCCACCTTGAATAACGCAGTGGAAGTTGTTTCGGAGAACCGGGACGTTCCCATCGCAACACTGACGAAACAAACGGACGGTGCGTGGTATGTTTTTGCCGTCGGCATGGGCGATGGCAAAACGACGGCGAAGTTCACGCTCAAAGATATTTCGGGCGGGCAAGCCATTGAAGTCCTCGATGAAAACCGGACGCTGGCGGCCAAAGACGACGCGTTCACCGACACCTTTGAGCCGTGGGCCGTGCATCTTTATCGCATCAAAAATGCACCGTAGCGCTTCCGGGCGGCTTACCATCGTCGGCTGCCTTGCGCGACAGTCGGTTTCGGAGGGACGAGTCACACGAGTCCCTGAATTCCAACCAATAATAAGGTTTGGGACCCGTGTAACTCGTCGCTCCAAAAAGAATGTAACATCCGTCGTGATTTGCTTCTGGGGATGGTGTATGAATGAAACCAAAGTGAATCCAGCGCCGGCCAACGCCCTGAAATGTCCGCAGTGCGGCACCCCGCTGCCGGCCGGCGCGCTCGCCGGGCTTTGCCCCGCCTGCCTCCTGAAACAAGGCGCGGCGGATGACACCGCCACGGGCGGACAAACCAAACCGTTTATTCCCCCGCCGGTCGCCGAACTCGCACCACTGTTTCCGCAGCTCGAAATCCTGGAACTGATTGGCAAGGGCGGCATGGGCGCGGTCTATAAGGCGCGGCAGAAGCAACTGGATCGCCTTGTCGCGCTGAAAATTCTTCCGCCGGGCATTGGCGACGATCCCGCGTTCGCCGACCGTTTCACCCGCGAAGCCCGGGCGCTGGCCAAGTTGAATCATCCCGGCATTGTCACGCTTTATGAATTTGGGAAGGTGCAGAGTAGCGCGGGCGTCTCGCCTGCGCCCGGCGCGGCAGCGATGGATAAAGCGGTAGGCGAGACGCCCGCCCTACTTTACTACTTCCTGATGGAATTTGTGGACGGCGTGAACCTGCGGCAATTGCTCCACGCCGGTCGCATCTCGCCGCGTGAGGCGCTGGCCATCGTGCCGCAAATCTGCGACGCGCTCCAGTTCGCGCATGACCAGGGCATCGTTCACCGCGACATCAAACCGGAAAACATTCTGCTCGACCGTCGCGGCCGCGTGAAAGTGGCGGATTTTGGCCTAGCCAAGCTGGTGGGAACTGAACCCCTCTCCCGTCCTTCGGACACCCTCTCCCCATGGGATGGGGAGAGGGCCGGGGTGAGGGGCGAGCCAATCCTCACCGACGCCGGCAAAATCATGGGCACGCCGAATTACATGGCGCCGGAACAGATGGAACATCCCGGCGAGGTGGACCATCGCGCGGACATCTACGCGCTGGGCGTGGTGTTTTACCAGATGCTCACCGGCGAACTGCCCGGCAAACGCATCGCGCCGCCGTCGGCGAAAGTCCAGATTGACGTGCGCCTCGACGAAGTCGTGTTGCGCGCGTTGGAAAAGAATCCGGAACTCCGCTACCAGCAGGTCAGCGAAGTGAAGACCTGCCTGGAGACGATTGTGAATTCGGGGAGCACAGCCGCCCCGCCTGCCGACCAGGTTAAGAGGCAGGGATCAAAATTTTCATGGATTGGATCATTGCCAAAATTTGATGGTCCATTTGTCATAAAGCGTGGAAACCGTCGCGTTTTCAATTGGTCTGTCATTGGACTCAATCTTCTCTGGGGTCTTTGCCTGGTTTTCGTTTTGCTGCCAGTCATGCTCAAAGGCTCGTCTTTCAATGAAAGGAACGCGAATTTTATAGAACTTCTTTTCATCGGATTTTTTGCCGTGGTTTTCGCCATTCGAGTATTGCGCGGAATCATTTCGCCTTTGGAATCCTTGCCTGCCGAACCGGGTGGCGCGACCGGCACGACGACACTCCCATCCTGGCCGGCGCACATGGGTCTAATCGTCTTTGTCCTGACCCTCGTGGCGGCCTATGTTTTCAAACCGACTCACTCAGACCAGGTAAAATCCAATTATATCGGCCAAACCGAAGAAGATTTTGGGCAAACTTTGTCCGCCCAGCCGCCGGTCGTCGTCGAAACGCAGCCCATTTCCGGCACGCGCGACGTGGAGCCGGGCGAGACCGAAATTCGCTTGCGGTTCAGCAAGGAAATGATGGACAAATCCTGGAGCTGGTCCACGGCCTGGGAAAATTCCACGCCGGACTTCATCGGCCAGCCGCATTACGAATCCGACGCGCGGACGTGCGTGGTGAAGGTGAAGCTGGAGCCGGGCCGCACTTATGCCTTTTGGTTGAACAGCGACGAGTTCAAGAATTTTACCGACCTGGCCGGTCAGCCAGCGATTCCCTATTTGCTGATTTTCCAGACCAAAGGAAACGCCACCCTGCCGACACGCGAAGGGCGCTGGCAAAAAGACCTTGAATATTTTGAGGCGGAATTTCCGAAACGGCACATGGATTTTTTCAAACTCGTCCCGCAAGAGGATTTCCACCGTGCCGTGACGGAGTTAAAACAGAATGTCGCAAAACTTTCCGATCCCGAAGTCATCTTCGGCCTCATGCGCATCGTGGCCGGGACGGGCGTGGCGCACACGCAATTAAACTGGTTGGCGAACGCCTCCATTTTTCATAAATATCCGATGCAGATGCGGTGGTGTTCGGATGGACTGGTGGTTCTTGCAACAACCCGCGAATACCGCGAGGCGCCCGGCGCGAAGGTTTTGCGGATTGGTTCGTTGACGCCGGAACAGCTTGAGCAGGCGCTGGGTGCTTACATTTCGCATGAAAACGAGCCGTGGCTGCGCCAGCAAAGCCCGGCTTACATGATGGTGGCGGAATTGTTGCAACACTTGAAGGTCGCCAGCCCGGATGGCAGCGTCGAGTTTTCACTGGCCAAGGACGGAGGCAAGCCATTCACTCTGCGCGTCTCGCCCGTGGAATGGAGCGCGGGCGATAAAGACCGCGTTACCGCTGCGGACGTTCTGAACATTCCGACTCCGCTTTACCGCCGGCATCCCGAGGTCTTTTACAGGCGCGAATTTCTGCCAGAATCCCGGACGCTTTACATCCAATACAACAAATGCGCCGACGCACCTGATTTGGCTTTTTCCGATTTTGCGACCGGGGCGCTCGCTTTTGCCGCATCCAATTCCGTGTCGCGAGTGGTGGTGGATTTGCGTTCAAATGCGGGTGGCAATTCGGAAGTGATTCTGCCTCTCCTCGATGGATTGAAGAACAATCCTGCCCTCTCTGGCAAAGGGCATCTCTATGCTCTCATCGGCGAACACACGTTCTCTTCCGGCCTTATCAATGCGATGTATCTCCGGGATCGGCTTCAAGCCATCCTCGTCGGCGGGCCGACCGGCGGCAAACCTAATAATTATGGCGAAGTCAAGGCGTTGACACTGCCATATTCGCGCCTCGATGTTTATTATCCGATCAAACATTTTCAGCCGATTCCCGACAGCGATCCGTCCTCGCTCGAACCTGACGTGACTGTGCCATTCACCATGAAGGATTGTCTGGCTGGCCGCGATCCGGTTTTGGAAGCGGCGTTGAACCATTCAATGCCGTGATTTCGTTATCTCGGTCTGAAACCAAAACAAACAAACACAAAACAAAATATGAAAATAAAAACATGGCTCACAACCCTCATCATCGGCGCGGTTTGCCAGTTCGCGCCACACCTCAGCCGCGCACAGGACATTGATTCCATCGCGCCGGTGGTCGTCAAAACCGTGCCGGAGGCGGGCAGCCTGGAAGTTGCGCCCGGCGTTGTGGAAATAAAAGTCACCTTCAGCAAGGAAATGACTGATCAATCGTGGAGTCCTGCCGACGCATGGAAAAACTCAACCCCAGCGATTGTGGAAAAACCCAAGTATGAAGCCGACCACAAAACCTGGACAATGAAAGTCAAACTCGAACCCGGCAAAACTTACGGCTACTGGCTCAACAGCCAGAAATTCACCAACTTCAAGGACACACAAGGACATTCCGCCGTTCCATATCTGCTCACATTCAAAACCAAAGAGCAGTAATCACTGGGCCAAGCGCTTATGTCACTCATCCAAAAATTCTTGGTCTGCATTCTGCCGCGCAAATGGGCTGCAAGCGTGGAGGCGCAATCGCGCCGTTGGATGCTTCGATGTTCCTGCGGCGCCGAACAGTCATACTGGGACTGTGGCGGCGATCCAAGTTGCGATGAATATCGGCAAAAATTCGATTCTTCATCCCGTTGCCTGATTCGAGGTGGCATTGCAGTTCATTATCTCGGTCTTCCTGCCGACATCGAGCAGGAAATAATGAAAGCAGGCTTCACCGTGATTAACCGGCGAATTCTCCCGCGAAAAATGACGAGGAAGTGGACTTGTGGCTGTTGGATGCGATGAAAGTGAACCGTCAATGACACAGAACATTACTATCCGGCCCGCCAGTCCCTTTGACCTGCGGGAGATTAATGCGATCTTTAACCACTACGTGGCGCACTCAACCTGCGTGTGGACAACGACCCCCTGCTCCGAGGTTGAACGCAAGGCCTGGTATGAGGAGCACGGCGAGGCGATGCCTGTTCTCATCGCCGAATGTGGCGGACGCACCGTCGGCTGGGGTGCCCTCTCGTCATTCCGAACGGCTTACACTCTTGCCGGCACCTTGGAAGATTCCATTTATGTGCATCACGATTTCCACCGTCAGGGCATTGGGAGTCGGCTTCTCACGGAATTGATTGATGCCGCCCGGCGAAAGGGTCTTCGTTCCATTCTTGCGAACATCTCCGCAGATCAGAAACCCAGTATTCGGCTGCACAAGAAGTTCGGATTTCAGAAAGTTGCGCATTTGCGGCAAGTCGGTCAAAAGTTCAATCAATTATTCGACGCAGTGTATCTTCAATTGCCGTTGACCGACAGCGAACGGGGAGAGCACATCTCCCATCATTTGTTGAAATGACCTCCGACCATTCAACTCCCGCGACGAGCGCGCCGGGCGACATCTTCGCCACGACGCACTGGACGGTCGTGCTCGCGGCGGGCAAACGTTCCACGCCGCAATCCGACCGGGCGCTGGAGGAACTGTGCCGCACCTACTGGTTTCCGCTTTACGCCTATGTCCGCCGGCACGGCCATGCCAAGGAGGAGGCTGAGGACCTCACCCAGGAATTTTTCGTGCGGTTCCTGGCCAGAAATTATCTCGAAGGCTTGCGCGCCGAACGCGGACGCTTTCGCGCCTTCCTGTTGGCGTCATTGAAACATTTTCTCGCCAACGAATGGGACCGGTCGCAACGCCAGAAACGCGGCGGCAATCTCACGCATCTTTCGCTCGACTGGCAGACCGCCGACACCCAATTCCAGGTAGCCGCCACCGCCGGGCCGGGTCCGGACCAGGCGTTTGACCGCGAGTGGGCCGTGACCCTGCTCGCCCAAGTCATCGAACGGCTCCGCCTCGAGTGCGAGGCGGACGGTCGCGCAAAACAATTCACGGAACTGAAAGTTTTTCTCACCGCCGGCAAAGGCGCGGTGTCCCATGCCGACGCCGCAAAATCGCTGGGTCTGGACGAAGGCGCGGTCCGGGTGGCGGTGCATCGGTTGCGGAAACGTTACCGGCAACTGCTCCGCGATGAAATCGCCCGGACACTCTCCGACCCGGCGCAGGTGGACGAGGAAATGCGGGCGCTGTTCGGCGCGTTTGCGACATAAGGCGCTTCCGGCATCCTGTCGGAAGAACATCGTTGAAAAACAAACCCCTGATTGACAATGCCACCGGGGATTTGGTAATGAAACCGCCAGACGAGTCGTGAAAAACAGCATCATGAGAACACCTTTCCAGCCAAACCGGCTCTCTCTCCTCATGACGTTGGCCTGCGTTCTGGGCGCTGCCTTTCCTGCTGCCGCGCAAACGCTGGCAGGCGCATTGGACACGACCAATCTTGTGTGGACGACCGGCGGCGATGCTGTTTGGTTCGCTCAGACCACCAACACGCACGACGGGGTGGACGCGGTCATGGGCGGCGTGGTCGGTTCCAACCAGACGAGTTGGATCGAAACCGTCGTGGTCGGGCCGGCTACGGTGAGTTTCTGGTCTGTGACGTCAGGCTTTGATTCTCCGTTCCTAAGCTTCGCCGTGAACTACGATCCGTCCAGTCATATTCCAATGAACGGGCTTAATTCTCGTGGATTTTGGAGCGGCCGAACATACGATCTTGGTGATGGTACAAACGTGTTACACTGGTCTGTTTCCAATCCATTCGGCACCATAAACCCGGGTTTTGCAGCACTTGATGAATTCAGTGTCAGTCCGCCGCGACCGCTCACCATCAATGATCAACCCTACGATGCTGCCGTGTATTCTGGCGAATCGGCAGTATTCTCAGCCTCGGCCATCGGCACGCCACCAATTCAATATCAATGGCAGTGGAATGGCACAAATGTACTGGGAGCCACGAATGCATGGATTCAATGGGAGGCGACTTCAACCAACGACTCCGGAATTTACTCGGTCATCGTCAGCAACTCGCAGGGGTGGACAAACAGCACCAACGCAGTTCTGACTGTTCTGCCACCGTCCGCCCCGTTCTTCACGTACGAACCCGAGAGCGCCACGGCTTTCTCGGGACAGGATTTATATTTATTGGCTGATGTTGATGGTTCACCCCCGTTTGCTTTTCAGTGGCGCAAAGACGGGACAAATCTTACAGAAATGATTTCATCCTCTTCGCGATGGACGTCATTCTCACTCACGCTGACCAATATTTCTCTGGCAGACGCCGGGAGCTACATCCTTGTCGTTTCAAACTCATGGGGTGGCATTGAAAGCAGCAATGCGATACTGACGGTGATTCTTTCCGTCGCTCCCGTCATCACGCGCCAACCGCGCAGCCTGGAGGTCGCAGAAGGCGTCAACACATGGATGGAAGTCGAAGCCACTGGCACGCCTGGTCCGTATTACGCGTGGACGAGAGTTGGAGCCGTTCCGCCGTCGCCAGGGTCGCCCGAGCTGGCACCCTTGATCGCAGATCCATATCGGGCTTTCAACAATGTTACGACCAATGACGCCGGTATTTATTTCGCCACCGTGAGCAATCCCGGCGGGAGTGTCGTCAGCCGCGACGCCCTGTTGACGGTTCTTCCACCGATGAGCATCACGGGCACATGGGGGACGGGTGCGGAGGAAGTTTTTGTCACCAACGGACTCGCGTTTTTGGCGCAAGGCACGAATGGGCTGGCCATCCTTAGCGTGAGCAATCCGGCGTCTCCGCAATGGCTGGGTAGTTGCGACACCGCCGGCTACGCTTCGGCTGTGTGCGTGTCTGGCAACCTGGCGTTTGTCGCGGATGGCTCGGCGGGGTTGCAGGTTATCAGCGTCACCAATCCAGCCAACCCGGTTCTCGTGGGCAGCTACAACACTCCCGGTTACGCCAATGATGTCGTGGTGCGAAGTAATCTCGCCTACGTTGCCGATGGCAGTGCGGGCCTCTTGATTCTCAACGTCAGCAATCCGGCATCGCCCTCGGTGGTGGGCGGCTATTCGACCAATCTTCGGGCTTCAAGCATTGGTCTTTCCGGGGTTTTGGCTTTTATCTCATCGCCGTTCCCAGACGCACGGCCCGGCACAAATGTCGCGGGGATGCTGATCGTCAACATTGCCGACCCGACGCACCCGGTTGAGTTGGGGCGCTCGGGGATGACTGTTCAAGCTGTGGATGTGCGCAACGAGCTGGTTTTTGCAGCCACCAGATCGGCCATGACGGTCATCGACACGAGCAATCCAGTTCAGCCTTGCGTGATTGCCTCGTTCCATTACTACACCAACCGGATTTCCGTTGATGATGTCCACATCGTAAACGACCTCGCCTATATGGTTGGCTATTCTGGAGAACAAACCACCCTGTTCGTTTTGGATGTACGCGATCCGAGTGAGCCGATTCCCGTCGGTTGCTTCATAACGCCGGGCCACGCCAGCACCCTTTGGGTGGACGGCAACTACGTTTACATCGCCGGTTACGACTCTCCGCTGCTGATCATCGAAACACCCTTCAACCCACGACCCGTGGTTCCTCCCTCCCTGTCGCTCGTGGATCAAGGCGGCATGAAACTTCAGTTTCAAGGCCGGCGTGGGATTCATTACACCATCGAATACGTGGACGGATTGGCCGGCCTTCCCTGGCAACCGCTGCAAACAGTTCTGCTGACCAACGAAACCTCTGTGATCGAAGTGCCCTCGCCGTCGGGCATGCGTTTCTTCCGGCTCAGGCAACTCGACTAGGCCACATTCGCTTGCCTGGCTTGCGAGAACGCATCTCAGCGTCGCAGGCGCGTTTGCCTTGCCGGGCAAAAGCTGCTAACTCTGTAGCCGCGCTTGCGCGGATGGGTCCGCCGATTCACATCGGCGGCTACGAGCAAAATGAATTTCTTCGTTCAACGCAGCGAACTGCGCGACCTTTACGACAAGGTCGCCGCCGGCGAACGCATTTCCGACGCCGATGCGCTACGGCTGTTTGAATCGAAGGACTTGAACACTGTCGGCGCCATCGCCAATCTCGCGTGCCGGAAAAAGGCCGGCAACTGCGCCAGCTACATCATCAACCGCTACCTCAACTACTCAAATTACTGCATTCTCTCCTGCCAGTTCTGCTCGTTCGCGCGCAAGAAACGCGATGCGGGCGGCTTTGAGCTGACCATCCCGCAGATGGTCGAGAAGGCGCGCGAGGCGCTGGAGCTAGGCATCACGGAGCTGCACATCGTCGGCGGACTGCATCCGTCGCTGCCGTTCAGCTATTACATGGACATGCTCAAGGCGTTGAGCGCGTTGAACAACAGTAGTGGCACGGGCGTCCCGCCCGTTCGATCCGAACAAAAACTCACGGGCGTCCCGCCCGTGCCACTACCGCGCCTGCACCTCAAATGCTTCACCGCCATTGAAATCCTGCACCTCGCCTGGCTCGCCAAAAATACGGTCGAGCAGACTTTGATTGAACTGAAAGTTGCCGGACTCGATTCGCTCACCGGCGGCGGCGCGGAGATATTCCGCAAGGAAGTCCGCTCCGCCATCGCCAAGGGCAAGGAATCCGCCGAGGAATATCTGGACGTTCACCGCACCTGGCATCGCTTGGGCGGACGCAGCACCTGCACGATGCTTTACGGCCACGTCGAATCGCTCGCCGACCGCGTAGATCACCTGCGGCAATTGCGCGAGTTGCAGGATGAGACGCATGGATTTGCGGGCTTCGTACCGCTGCCGTATCAGCCGGAAAACAACGACATCCCGGTGAAGACGCCGCCGACGGGCTTCGACACCTTGCGCACCATCGCCGTGAGCCGCATCTACCTCGACAACTTCGATCACCTCACCGCGTATTGGGTCGGCATGGGTCTGAAGCTGGCGCAAGTGGCGCTGAACTTTGGCGCGGACGATTTGCACGGGACAATCATTGAGGAACACATTTTCCATAGCGCCGGCGCGACCTCGCCGCAGTTGCAGACTGAAACCGAAATGGTCAAAGCCATCCGCGAAGCTGGCCGCACGCCGGTTCAACGGAACACGTTTTACGAACCGGTCAAAGTGTGGGAATCGTCGTCAACGGCCACCGAAGCTGAACCACCGGCGAACAAATCTGACCGCAATAAGGCGGAAGGCACAAAATTGAACCGCAGATGAACGCAGATGAACGCAGATAAAATTCCAACGCAAGGCTGTTTAAGCCTGCTTCTGGCACTTGCAATAAACGGCAAATGAAATCGCTTGTCCCTGCGCCAGACGTTTCGGACGTATGAGAGACGCCTGCTTCGGCAGTCGCACTATTTGGCGCACCCATTTCTGCTCATTCAGCAACCATTTCCGGTTTGCGTCAAAATCTACTCCCGGCGGCCAGTCCCGCGTGCTGCCGTCCGCCAGAACTTCCACGGTGCCTTTCTGCAAAATCAATTCATAAACCACAACGCCGGGCAAATTCCTCCGAACCGCCGACATTTTCCACTCCAATGCCCACGCCATTCAATTTCCAAAGGTAAGGAGCGTCAGGGCCGTATTCTGGAAAAATACGCAAAATCTTTTCCGCTAGTTCATCTGGGAATAATTTGCTCATCTTTGATTCATCACTCATACCAATTTATGTGCAAAATCAGACAAGCATTTCTGCCCCGTCAACTTACCGGCTTTGCCGGTTTTGCTCGCAAAACCAGCAGCGCCCCGAGGGAAAACAAAACGGCGCTGTAACCAAAGGCCACGCTGGTGCCCATCGCCGTCCACAACGCGCCGACCACGATGCTCGACAGGAAATCGCCCAGGCCATTCACGGTGGCCAGCACCCCGAACGCCATGCCGTGCTGTTCCTCACCCACCAGTTCCGCGCAAAACGAGTCTTCCAGCGTTTCCCCAATCGCCACATGGATGCCGCTCAGAACGAAAATGATGCCGAGCAGCCCAACCGTCATCGGCGCGGCTACAATCAATCCCGCCATCACCGCCGCCAGCGCGTAGCCGGAGGCAAGCACGAGATGCTTTTTGAAATGGTCCGCGAGCCAGCCCGCCACGCAAGCAAACCCGGCATAAAACACGTTCCGCAACACATAATATCCGACAGCGACACTGGCCGCCCGTGCCGCGCCCAGCTCCGGCGAGAGCTTTTGCGTCGCCAGCAGAATCAACAGCGTGGGGGCAAAATCGCCCGCGCCGAAAATTCCGACGGCGACGAGAAATTTCCGGTACGGCCGCGGCAGCAAACGCAGCCGGGCGCCGAACGACACATGCGACACGGGTTGGCGCTCCTTTTCCCGGACAAAAAACGCGATCACTCCCGCGGCGCAAACCCCGGGAATGAGCGTCAGCAGGAAAACGCGGCGGTAATTGTGTTGCAGCGCGGCGAGCAAAACCAAAGCCGTGGCCGGGCCGATGATTGCGCCGACCGTGTCCATCATCCGCTCGAAGCCAAAGGCGCGGCCGTAGGTTTCGCGCGTGACGGCGGCGGCAAGCAGCGCCTTGCGCACGGGCGTGCGCACGCCACGCCCAAGCCACGCGAGCGACCGCGAAATCAGGATGTGCCAGGCCGCCGTTGCCAGTCCAAAAGACGCTGTGCCGAGCGCGGTGACGAAGTAACCGGCAACGGCAATGGGTTTGCGGCGTTGCAGTTTGTCCGTGTAAAACCCGGACGCCATCTTGGCGAAGCTGGACAGGCCGTCCGCGACGCCTTCAATCACGCCCAGCCACGCCGCCGCCGCGCCCATGGAAGCGAGGAACGCGGGCAGAATCGTCGTGGCGATTTCATGCGCCCAGTCGCTGAACAGCGACGCCAGCCCGATGCCGAGCACGGTGCGGTTGAGCCAGCGTTGCGGTTGTTTTTCTGTCACCGGAGCGTTCACAAATCAATTGAACCCGATAATCCAATGGTAGAGATGGCGCACACCGGGCAGCTCGCGCAGCGCCCGGTCCCTCTGCTCCAGTTCCGCCTCAATCTTCTCGCACCGGCTCGCCATAGATCGGCATCCCTTCCCGCCGAATCAGCGTGCTCAGTTTCGACCGCATGTATTGGCCTTTGAATTCATTCGTTTTTCCTCAAATAGCTGGCTGTAATTTTCCGAATTCCTATCGAAAAAAAGCCGTTTTTTGGCCCGCTCATTTTTCCGACGCTTTCGGGGAGGCCAGCGGCGCGTTGGTGTTGCTGATCGAGTCGCTCCGGAACAGGCCGCCGAGGGTGCCGAGGGGGTGCAACGGCAGCATCAAAATTTTCGGGATGATGTAAACCGGCTCACTCTTCGGCTGGCCCAGGGTGCCGGTGATTTTGTATTCGAACAATTTGCTCACCGGCCAAAGCGCCAGACTGATGACCCGCCCAACCACCCACGTGTCGCGCAGCAAGTCAGCGGTAACCCGCGCCTCCACCCGTTCCTCCAAATCCACCGTGCCGTTATATTGCAACCGCATCGTCAGCGAGCGCATTTCCAGCGTGTCCGAGTGAATCACGCCGTTGGTGATGACAAAGCGAGCGGAACCTTCACTCATGCGGCTGCTGCCCAATCCGGGCACGACGGTGTCCAGCGCCGGTGACAGCACGCCGAAGATGGGAATTTCCCAAATCAATCCGTCGCGCAATTGCGCGCGGCCCAAGCCGTTCACCGTCCGCCAGTCCGTCGAATTGGCGTCGGTGACCACCAAATGCCCGCTCACCCGGCCTTCGAGATGGTTTGTCCGGGTGGATAAATCAGCCATGAGCCGTTGCAGGTTCACATTGGTTACGCCGGCAGTGAATTGGAAATCCGTGCCCGGCTCCACGGCGAGGTCGAAATGCGCGAAACCGGCGGCTCCGCCTTCGTAAAACGCGGCCTGTACGTTGGTCAAATCAAGCGTTTCGCCCTGCCAATGCACGGCGCCGGAAATGTGCGGCACCTTGAACTTCCACCACTCGAACGGGCCGCCGTTCACGTCGAAATGCAGGTCGGCGTCGCGCGAGCCTTTAAGCGGCGCGAAGCCGTTGACGTGTGCGACAGGCGGTTGCGTGAAACGATACGGCTCGAGCGCGCGCCCAACTTTGGGACCGATGGCACGGGCCACAGCCTGCGGGTCGGTGTCGCTGAAACCGTTGGTGATGTAAGCGCGTTGCGCAGCGAAATCCACGCCCACGCCCGCGGCGGCGGCGATTTGTTGGCCGCGCAACACCCGGGGGCTGATGAGTTCGAGAAATTGGTTCGTGTAGCGCACGCTCGCTTCAAAGCTGCTGGCGGATTCGCCCCGGAACGTAAAATTGGAGAGTGCCACGCGCGACTGGAAGCCGATGCGGTCGTATTCAAAGAAGCGACCCCACAAATCGCCGTCCAGCACGGGCGGGGTGGTGAAGGTGAAGTGGTCCAGTTCACGCAGTTCGTTCGTGGACAGCAACGGTTTCAGCGCGCGCGGATCGAACGAACCGCGAATGTGCCAGTGGTAATCTTTTGTCCGGTCGTCTTCTTGATACGCCAGTTCGAGCCGGCCTTCGGGCCTTTCGATAACCAGGTCCGGCAAACGCCAGACCAGATTCGAGTAGGAAAAGTGCGAGCGCGCCGAATCGGCCGGCACGTTGCAATACGACCCGCTGCCGGCCAGTTGAAATTCACCGTCAAGCCGGAGGGCGGGTTCCATGCAGCCAAGCCAATCCGGCTGGCGGTTGGTCCAGGCGGGCAGGATGGTTGAACCGCCGCCCCTCAGTTTCGGCGGCTGGTTCCAGGAAAATTTTGCGAGCCAGCGGCGGGCCTTTTCGGTCAGCACCGGCGAGATTTTCCGCACGTCAAAGTCCGACTCGAGATTGAAGTCCGCCACACGCGAGGCGATGTCCAGATGCGCCCCGGCTTCAAGCGCGCCGCCATACAGTTCCGCCTTTAGGTTGGTGACGGCCAATTCTGGAGCATGCCAGGCGCCTGCGCAGCGGATCTTGACCGCTTCAAGATTGTCGGATTGGAATTTTGACAATCCACATTCCCAATCCAGCGCGTACGGCTGAAGATTGGTCCACCAGGCCCACGACGGATCGGCAGACGCGGCTGCCGGCGGCGTGGCGAGGCGGGCGGCCAGTTGCACGTCCTGCGCGCCGCCCCAGCGGGTGGTGACGGCGTCGGCGCGCAGTTCGCCATGCCCGGAAAGGGGAATCGCGTTGATGAGGGAGTGAAGCCACTGGGCCGTGAGTTGCGGGTTCGTCGCGCTGGCCCATTTGGTTTCAACGCTTGCGGCCTGTAGTTTCAAATCGGCGTCCGCAACATTTGTCTGGCCGGCCAGCGAAACCAGACGCAACGCGGCATCAAAGTTATTCGCGTTGGCCCAGGAGGTTCGCACGCTTTCGGCTTTCAGGCTCAATTCGGCGTTTGAGAGGCCATTGCTTGAAGCGGGGAACAGCCGCGCTGTGAACAGACCCCGGCTCAATTGGCCCCACGGGGTATCGGCGTTCGGCGCTTTGAGCTGGAGGCGCACGGTGAAACTCTGCCAATCGCGCGCGTCGCCATTCACCGCCAGGTACAGTTCCGGCGGCGCGCCGAAATGAATTTGCCCAACTGTGTCGGCAAACTGGCGCAGGCGTTCCTGCCAGACACCGCCAGACGTTGCGGGTTGTCTGGCGCGGAGGAACGGCCAGTCACGAATTGCCGAAGCGTTGGTGATGGCGCCCGCCAACTCAAACCGGACTCCGGCCAGACCGGCGTGGAGGTTGTCCAGCGTCCAAACGTCGTTGGGCAGGAAGCGCAATTGGGCGGAGAGGTCATCCACCGTCAACGCGCCGGGGGCTTCGTTCGTCCTGGCGATGGGCCAAACGAACCGCCCCTGGTTCAGCACCAGGGAATCAATTTGCAACTGCAATCCGGCCAGCGCCCGGTGGTTCAGGCGCAGTTCAACTTCTTTGAGCGCCAGTCCGGGACCGTCGGCGTGTCCCCAACGGACGTTTTCCGCCACGATGCCGCGGTACCAACGCAGGCGCAGGCGGGCGATTTCCAGGTCCACACCCCGCGCGCGCAGTTTTTCCAGCAGCGGCTGCTTGAGAAAATCCGGCAGGCCAACGCGGTTCAAGTAAATGCCCGCGCCCAGCAAGGCGAGAACCAGCAACAGCACCGTGATGCGAAACCGGCGGAAATAGATGCGAAACCGGCCCCAGAACCGGCTCTTGGCTTGCGGCGGCATATCAAAATCAAGGCGTTTTCGCAGAGATTGTGAGGTAATTCTGGATGAGCTGGAAGAGCGCCGGCGGAAATTCAAAAATCCACGTCTGCCCGTCCAGCACCACCGCCGCGCAGGGATATTGCGACGGCGCCAGGCCGCCGAATTCGACGTTGAGTTTCCCGCCGTTTTTCAGTTCGACGGTAATCTGGTCGCCGCTGGCGGTGAAACCATGGCGGGCAAGATTTTGATCGCCCCGTTCGATCCAGGCGTTGGCCGCCAACTGGCCGAGCCAGCAGGCCACTTCTTCGATGGCGAGGTCATTGATCATACCCTGTGAGCCGGGCGCCAGCGACCACTGGACCGGCCCGTTGCGCACGACCTGCCATGTTTTGCCGCCTTGCCGGACGGTGAGGCGCGCGACGTCGTTCGTGGTGAAGTTCCAGATTTGCCGTTCGCGCAACCGCCAGCTCGCCCACGGCAGCCGCTGAAAATCCGCCAGCCGCACGGCGTAAACGAAATCTTCATCGGTGCGCCGGACATACACCTTGTCTTCCTGCGTGGCACCGAAGGACAATTGGGCGATGACGGCATTGGTCGCGCCCTGGCCGGACACAGGCGCGGATTTGAGCGTGATTTGCCGCGCCGGGTTCGCCAAACCATAGACCGGCAAATCGGGTTCGGTCACCACATCCTTGACGAACTGCGCCACTTGCAAAGCGCTGAGGTCGTTGACGAATTCATCCGCCAGCCCGGCGTCCACGGGAAAATTCCGCGACACGATGCGCCAGGTGCTGCTGCCCTGCCGTTGCAGCGTGAAATCATCCAGGCCGTGAACTTCCACTTCGTCCGCGCGCGCGGCCACCGTCACCAGGTGGGGATCGCGGAAATCGTTCACGGGGAAATCCCGCGCGGACGCGCGCCACACTTTGAGCGGCTCGCCGGAAACCGCGACAATCGCATTCAGCCCCTGGCGGCGGGCATAGACCTGGCTGGCGTCGTTGGTGGCGTTCTTTCCGAATTGCACCAGCACGATGGGATTGGTCCCCCGCGCCAGCGCCAGTTCCAATTCGGCGGGCTTCAGGCCAAACGCGTCGAGATCGGCCCGGGCATCGTCCGAAACAAATTGCAGCACGCGCAAGGCTTGAAGTTTCTCCAGCGCTTCGGCGATGCGGACATTGTTGGCCCGCGCCTGTAGGGGCGACGTCATGCGCCAGAAGTAATGGTTGGTGGCGTTGCGCTGGAGTTCGAGGACTTTTACGCCGCTGCTGGTCACGACCAGCCGGTCAAACTCGAGACGGGGCAAATCCACCAGGGAAGTGTCGCGCCAATCGGTCACGGAACGCGGCAGCAGTTTCAGCAAGCCGGCGTCCACCACGTAAATGTCTCCCGCGCCGACGACCTGCACGAACACCTGGTCGCCCGGCGCCGTGCAGGCGCCAATCAACAACTGGCCTTGATAATCGTGCTGTTGCAGCGTCAGCAATGCCTGGGGATTGTTGAAGCCGTATTCCTCGTCCACCTTGGGGCGGCCCCTCAATTCGGCCGCCTTGATGCAGGTGGCTGGCGCAAGGTGTTCAAGGGCGGCGAGCAGGTTTTCAATGCTGGCCGCCTGGGCCGGATACGCCATCGGGCTGGTAAGCTGCCAGGTGTCATTGGTGCGTTCTACGCGGACTTCCAACTGGCCGGCCCGCACCAAAACACTGGTGACGGCCGAAGTTTTTAGCGCCGGCAAAACCAGCGCCGGTTTGCTGTCCGGCTCTTGCCAGTGCCGCTCAATGAAGAAAATGAACGCGAACAGCCCCGCCGCTATCATCACCCAGTGCCAAGTATGCTTCGTCCGGTTCATCATCATTTGCGCCGGCGCAGCCAGACCAGTCCGCCGAGCAGCAGCACCGCGCCGGGCAGGGCGGCCAGCAGAATCCAGTTCACGGCCTCCAGTTCGGCATTGGTCATGGTGAGATGAAATTCCGTAATGGGCTGCGGACCGAGTCCATGCACAAGCTGCATCCGGTCAAGCAGCCAGTTGGCAACATAACCGGCGAAATCGCGGTTCGCATAGCGATCAATCTGCCCGTTGGCAAACAGCAACGAATCGCCCGCCACCACCATGCGCGTCGCGCCGCGTTCGGTGATGACGCCTTGGACGGCGCCTTTTTCGACCGCGACGATGAGGGGAAACTGCCGCGGTTTGCCCGGCGTATTGCCGGCCAACACCGCCCGTTCGCTGGTGAAAGCGACCACGTCAATTTTGGGCGCATCGGCTGACCGGTTGGCTAAGTTAAGCCGGCCAACCGGGCGGGGCTGGATCAGATATAAACCCGAGCCGATCAGCGGATTGACGATGGCGTGCTGGGCGTATGCGCTCACCACGACGTCGTAACCCTTTTCGGTCCGGTCAGGGTCTTGTACGGGGTCGTCGCCAATGCCGACGCCCCAGGCGGCCAGGATTTTTTCCAGGCCGGTTTCGCGGTTTTGGGAGGACGCATTAAACAGCGCCAGCAGCCGCCCGCCCTGGTCGAGGTATCGCTCGATTTTTTCCTGTTCGACTTCGGGAATGAACGTGGGACCGGCGACGACGAGCAGGTTGCAGTCCGCCGGCAGTTCATTGGTGCCGAGCAATGAAAGCGGTTCGACTTGGATGTTATTTTGCTGGAGGACGGACGCAAATGTCATGTAACCTTCCAGTTCGTCTCCGCTGTCAATACGATGTTCGCCATCACCTTGAAGAAAACAAGCCTTCGGTTGTTTGGGATTGGTCACCGCCAGCAGCGCGGCGCTGAACGCCATCTCGCCCTTAAAAGCGACCAGCTTGCGGTTGATCTTGAGTTCGGTCCGGTTCGTGTCCCGCTCGAAATCGTAGTTATATTGCGCCAGCGCGTCCGCGGGAATGAGCATCGTCTTCCCTCCGCAATCGAAGATGACCAGATTCTTGTCGGTGGCCGAGCCGAGCTTGTAGGCAACTTTGACTTTTTGGGCTGCGCCGGGGTCACTGTCGTAATCAATGGTGGCGACACTGATGCGTGGATTGACATTTCGATATTCGGCCAGGAGCGCGGAGACGGTGGAGAAAAGTGGATTCTCCTTGTCGTAGTAGAGCGTCACCTTCACTTGGTTGGTCAGCGTGTGCAGCACACTGACGGTGTGCGATGACAGTTGAATCCGCGTCTGCGAACTCAGGTAGAAACGCCGGAAATGACGGCTGCCAAGGTAATTGGCCATCACCACCACCGCCAGCACGACCACGGTGCGCACGAACACATCCAAGCCGATGCCCCACTTGCGGCGATGCGAGAAGCTGCGTTGAGGTTGAGGGTCGGTCGCCATTTTATCTCCACCGGCGGCTTTCCACGGCCCGCAAAGTCAGGAACAGGAAGAAAAAAGTGAGGCTGAGGTAGCACACCACCGGCCGCGTGTCCAACACGCCTCGCGCGAAATCGTGCATTTGATCGAACAGGTCGAGACAGGCCAGCGCCTCGGATTGCCAGTTGGCGGAGGCCGGCAACTGCCCGGCTAGGAAGGCGAGCAGAAACAGACTGAAACCGAACACCAGCCCCATCATGGCGGCGACCGTCTGGCTGCGGGTCAGCGCCGAAGCGAAACAGCCCAGCGAAAGAAACAGGCCGCCGAGCAACAAAATGCCCAGAAACGTGCAGCCCACCGCACCCGGGTCCAGCGCGCCCGGCGCGTTCGTGTAATGGCCCACGACGAGCAGACACGCCGGCAGCGGCAGCCACATCACCATATAAAAAACCAGCGCGGCGGTGAACTTGGCGGCCACGACCTGCAAGTCGCTCACAGGTGTCGTCATGAGCGTCTCGAACGTGCCGGAGAATTTTTCCAGCGCGAACAGGCGCATGGTGATGACTGGCGCGGCCAGCAGCAGGATCAGCCAGAAATACAGCGTGATGTAAAACATTTCCGTTACCGGCATGGGTGTGGGGGACCGCCCCAATTTCACCAAGAGCACCACAAAACTTAAACCCATCAGGAACGTCGCCGCCGCGATGATGATGTAGCCGGTAAGCGAGACGAAATACGCGGCCAGTTCCCGCCGGGTGAGCGTCCAGTAAGCCTGCATCAACTTTCCTCCTCCTCGTTCGGTTTGGTCACCTGTAGGTAGATGTCCTCCAGGGTATGGCGGCTGCGCGTCAATTCGCGCAACGACCAGCCCCGGGCGCGCACCGTTGCAAAAACCAGCGGGCGCAAATCAACGCCGTCGCGCGGCGTCAGCGCGCAACGGAAATACTCCCCGTCCGCCGCTGACACATCGAATTGCTCGATTTCCAGCAACTGCGCCCAACATTCCTTCAGTTCAGCCAGTGGCGCGGCGATTTCCGCGATGATCTGGCTGCTGCCGGCCATCACCTTCTGTAGGTTTTCCGGAGTGTCCGCCGCCAGGATTTTCCCCTCAAACATGATGAGCATCCGGTTACAGGTCATCTCCGCCTCGGGAAGAATGTGCGTGGAAAGCAGCACCGTGTGCGACCGGCCGAGGTCCTTGATGAGCTGGCGCACGGCGCGAATCTGTTGCGGGTCCAGCCCGATGGTCGGCTCGTCGAGAATAATCAGTTCCGGCTCATGCACCAGCGCGTCCGCCAGGCCGACGCGCTGCCGGTAGCCTTTGGAAAGTTGTCCGATGATGCGGCGGCCCACGTCGGTCAGGCCGCATTGCTCCATCACCACGTCCACGCGCCCGCGCGAACGTTTGCGGCCCAAACCTTTGAGCCGCGCGCGAAATTTCAGGTACTCGCGCACCCGCATGTCGTGGTGGAGGGGATTGTTTTCCGGCATGTAACCAATGCGGCGGCGCACTTCCCGGGATTGCTCGAACACGTCCAATCCGGCCACGCGCGCGGCGCCCGAGGTGGCGGACAGGTAACACGCCAAGATGCGCATCGTCGTGCTCTTGCCCGCCCCGTTGGGGCCGAGCAAGCCGACGATTTCGCCGCGGCCGACCGTGAACGAAATGCCCGCCAGCGCGGTATTGCCCGCGTAGCGCTTCGTCAGATCGGCCACTTCAATCATTATGCCGTCATTCATGGTTGCGGTGATGAGTCTAGTCCAGCCGCGGCGATTTCAGCCAACAAAATATCAGGCTAACGGGGGACTAATTCCGCGACGGCCGAATGCACGACGTTGAAATTGCCGACGCGCTCCACCAGTGCAAGGTCCAGACGCACCGATTCGCCTTTCTTTTTCGCGTAAAGCTGTTTTGCCAGTCCCGTCACGTCGGCTGGCGGCGGCTGCCGGTCAACCGCCCGGATCAGCATGCCGCGTTGCAGGCCGGTGGTCTCCGCCACGCTTCCGCGTTGCACTTCACTGACGACGAAACCATCGGCGGTTCTTTCCAGGATCAAACCCAGCTTGTCACGAACCATTGCGGCATTGAACACGGTTTTTTCCGGCACGAGCCGCACGATCACGTCACTCAGACTGGCACCGCGCCGGATGGTGATCGAAACGTCCGCCGCCGCGTTGGTGGCCAGCAACCCGCCGAATTCGATGAAGCTCCTGGGCACTTTGCCGTTCACCTGGAAAATGGTGTCGCCGGTTCTCAGACCCGCCCGGCCCGCGGGGCTTTCCGGCTGTACGGCGGTAATCATCAGCGGATAAGAGCCGACCTTCACCCGCGCGCCGAACCAGTAGGACTTCACAAATTCCGTCGGGAAAATGTCCGAAAGCGCCTCCTCGACCAGCCGAATCGGGATGGCGAAGCCGATTCCCTGCACAGGCTGGCCATTGGGGTCCTCGCTCAGCACGGCGACGTTGATGCCGATGAGTTCACCGCGCAAATTGACAAGCGGCCCGCCGCTGTTGCCGCGGTTGATGGGGGCATCCGTTTGCAGCCAGTTGGGAATATCCAGCGGTTCGCCCTCCTTGGGCACGCTGCGGCTTTTGGAACTCAGGATGCCGCGCGTCACCGAGCCGCCCAACCCGTAGGGATTGCCCAGCGCCAGCACCGTCTCGCCCAGCAGCAAATCGTCTTCGCGCGCGAGTTTGATGGCGTGAAATCTTTCGCCCGGGCGCGCCTTCAATTGGAGCAGCGCCACGTCGCTTTTCTGGTCGCTGGCCACGAGGGTGGCCACATATTCGTTCGTGCTGGTGCCAAATCGGACATGAATTTGATTGGCGCGGCGGACCACGTGATCGTTGGTGAGCAAATAACCGGACTCGTCAATCACCACGCCTGAGCCAAGGCTGTAAAACTCGTCATAAGGCTTCTGATGCGAGGCTTCGCGATAGAAGCGTTCGAAGGGATCGCTGACGGGCACGACGCTTTTCGTCGCAATGTTCACGACGCTGGGCATGACTTGTTCAATCGCCATCACCGTTGCATCGCGGCGGATATCAGGTTCCGCCGCCGCGAGCGGCGCGGGCGAAATTCCGGCCAGCAGGGCACCCGCCAGCAGCCAGGGCCGTAGCGCGGTGAAGTCGCAACTGAAGTCGAGGGTTGGTTTCATGTTCATATCAACAGTCAACATTGCCTTTGGATGCGTTCAATTTTCGCCCCGTCCTGAGAAAATATTTCCGTGACCGGAGCTTGACTTTGCCGGAGCATCCGCGCAAAAGCAATGACAAGGTGTCTTCGATGCCTGCCAATTTTTACGCCCAATGGCGTTTGCGCTGCGGAGCCGCGGCCATCCTGAACGAGGATCGCGACTCGCCGCCCGAACGTTTGCTGCAAGCCGTCTGGCAGCACCAGCGCCTGCGCCGCGACCAGCTCAAAACCTTGGATGGCCAGACTGTGCGCGTGCTTCATCCGGGATTCGGCAGCCCCGAAGGCGGGCCGGATTTTCGCGGCGCGCTGATCCAAATCGGCGGCGAAGCCCCGCGCGCCGGCGACGTGGAAGTTGACATCCGCGCCAGCGGCTGGCACGCGCACGGTCACGACCGTAACCCGGCCTTTCGCAACGTCATCCTCCACGTGGTTTGGGACACCGACCGTCAGGCCGCCACCTCACCGTGCGTGCTGTCCCTGCGCCCCGCGCTCGACGCGCCGCTCGGGGAACTGAGCTTGTGGCTGGAGTGCGAATCGCCTGAATCATTGCCGGAGAATTTGCGGGGCAAATGCGCCCCGCCGCTGACCGGCTGCACGGACGCGCAGTTGACCGGCCTGTTGCGCGAGGCGGCGCAAGTCCGTTTTCAAGCCAAGGCCGCGCAATTGCGGGCGCGGGCCCGGCAGGCGGGCTGGGAACAGGCGCTGTGGGAAGGTTTGTTTCGCGGGCTTGGCTACAAACACAACGTCTGGCCGATGCAATGCCTGGCCGAAACGCGCCAGCACTGGGCGGGCGTCGGCGCTTCTCCATTGGCTTTGCAGGCGCGCCTGCTGGGTCTCAGCGGCCTGCTGCCCGCCGAGTTGACCCGGGCGCAAGCCGGCGCGGACGGTTACCTGCGCGGCGTCTGGGACCAGTGGTGGCGGGAGCGCGAGGAACTTGCCGACTGCATTTTACCGCGCGCCATCTGGCATTTTCACGCGCTGCGCCCGGCGAACCATCCGCAGCGGCGCCTGGC
>Ga0182027_10002258_pt1 | contig 31455 bp, 40 predicted proteins | sample 712E1DmetaG_FD_121300 | JGI IMG/M metagenome (GOLD analysis project Ga0182027, IMG submission 121300) | Permafrost microbial communities from Stordalen Mire, Sweden - 712E1D metaG (Illumina Assembly) | ecosystem: Environmental > Terrestrial > Soil > Wetlands > Permafrost | place: Sweden...
ATGTATTATGTTCTTGGTGCTATCGTATTGGTCGCTGTGATAGCCGCAGGATATCTCCTGAGACCAAAAACAACAACAGAAACGCCAGCTGCTCAGCAAGCCGCTGTGCCAATGGCGACTCCGACGCTCGGACCTATTACAAGACTCGGATGTGATTATCAATATTACAATCCAGTTGTAGGATTCCCGAAGTATTATATTTCAGCTCAAGGAGCAGATGTAACTGGTGCAACGTCGGTCGAATGTGCGTTTACATTTACACAGGCGGGTCAAGTTGTAGGAACCCAAACGATTTCATCGCCTTTATCGGCAGAACCAGTAAGAAGCGGGAGTGTATTTAAATGCACAACACCGGGCGTTGAATTAAAACCATTAATTCCAACGAAAGTTGATGTCGCATTGAAAGATGACCAAGGTGCGAAAGCAACATGTAGTGCTATGTTTACACTACCAAAAACATAAATTGCTAAAATTAATATAAATAAAACCGCGGTTCATCCCGCGGTTTTTTTTATTTTTTCAGATACGCATTAAAAAATTCAACATCCCGTGCAACTACCGTATTCCATGCTCCTGTCATATTATGATCTGCGCCGGGATATACAAAATACTTAACGCTCGCACTGCTTGATGCCTCAATGGCTTTCACCAATGTATCAGTCCATAGTTGCGGTACTTCAACATCTGCCGATCCCTGCTGAATTTGTAATGGTCCTTTTATATGATCTAGATAGTTTGTTAACGAATAACTTTCCACATCATAGTTGACTTCAAATTGTGATAACACTTTTCGAAGAAGTTTTCCATGATCAGGAATATCGTCCGTATAAAATAAAATAGAATATGGAAAAGGTTTTGATACAGGTGCCCATAAAACGGCAGGTACAGACTTTGCAAGAATTTCCAAAACTGTTAAGGCTATCTGTCCCCCATTGCTATGACCCCAAATACCCACGCGTGCGGTATCAGCCATGGGAAGGGTACCTACTGAAGCCACAAGATTTAATGCCGTTGTATAGGTTAAAAAACGATCTTCAAATGCATCGACGGAAGACCCATCAGATCCGCCATACCCTAGAAAGTCAGGTGCAAGCGAGATAAAACCATTTTTTGCATATACCTCTGCGCTATGTTGGGTACCGTCACCGGAAAAATACTGTGCTTTGTCGACATATCCGCGAAACTGAACGATCACCGGATCTTTATGTATTGGTGATGCGTCAGTCGGAATGTAAGCAACTCCAGTTACTTTTTTTCCATCGCTTTCATAATGAAATGAATAAACCGTATACGCCGAAGACGTTGCAGTTACTTGATCTAAAATAATTTGACTCGGGGTAAAAACCCGTAAAGATAAATTTTCTGTTGTATATTTATCCAGAGGCTTTTCTCGAGTCACACCCAATGGAGAAAGAACAGCTTTCTCAAACTTCCCTCGCATCACTACAACACCCACACCTATTCCGAAGAGTAATAATATCAATCCGAAGATAATATAGCGTCTCATTGTCCATAGATAGTCTATCACAATATCCGCTCATTGCTCCACAAGATGAGAATTTGATAGAATCAAATAATTAATGCCCGGGTGGCCCAGTGGTAGAGCGAGTTCTTGGTAAGAACTAGGTCGGGGGTCCAATTCCCCCCCCGGGCTCATGATATAGTATAGATATGAGCTTCTGGCCATTTGTTGCAACTATTGCACTCGCTGCGGAAACAACTATAAATCCATTTCTCGGCAATTTAGCTATTACATCGCCCTCTGTCCAACCATCAATTTCATTTGGAACGTTATCTCAAGCAAAAAATCCTACAAACCCCTTGCCCTCAAAACACTACATTATTGCACTTCTTGGAGATTCTATGATTGATACGTTGGGATCTGGTGCGCCAGACATTACCAGCGGATTAACAGAATTTTTCCCAAATGATTCGTTTACACTACTTAATTACGGCGTAGGTGCGACTACCATTGATTATGGTATCACTCGAATTACACAGCCATATTCGTATTTAGGTAAAGAAATTCCAGCACTTATGTCTACTCACGCGGATCTTGTTGTCGTTGAATCATTCGGTTACAACCCGTACCCGGATGGCGTCAATGGATTAGTCCGTTATAAAAAACAGCTTACAAAACTTATGAGTTTACTTACCACGACTCTTCCGGGAACTCCAATAATTATGGCGGTTACGATCGCCCCCAATAGTAAAATATTCGCAGATGGAGCTCCGGGCATTTCTTTTTCACCTGGGGAAAAACTGGATCGCGTTGAAGTAATTCAACAATATCTTAAAGCCGCTTTACAGTTCGCAAAAGATTACCGCTTGCCACTGGCAGATGCATATACTGCTAGTCTTACAAGCTCAGGTGATGGCGATCCTATGTATATTAATACCACCGATCACATCCATTATTCAGCGATAGGACGCATGCTTTTTACGCAAAAAATACTTGAGACGATAGAGTCAAATCACCTGATTCAGTAGCTCCCTCTTGGCGATACACAAAAACTGGGGTATAATCGCTGTATGGCAAAAAAAGAACAACGGGAATTACTCGCACTTATTTGCACCGTGTGTAAATCCCAAAACTACATTACAAAAAGAAATAAACTCAATACTCCTGAAAAATTGGTGATGCAAAAATATTGCCGCCATTGTAGAAAACACACACAACATAAAGAAACATCGAAATTAGATTAAATTCAACGTATGCATCGCAATACGTACCTGCTTGTAATTTTTCTTGCCGTGTTTGCTGCCCTTGTAGTCGGAGTAAATATCGGGAAAAAACTTAATGTAACTCGACAAATTGTATCCACAACGACGCCACTCCCCACTCCAATTCCGACCCCCATGTCTATTTCATATACCAACACGACGTGTGGATTCGCACTCTCATATCCCATGGAACTGACAATGATGGGAGATACAACCCAAAGTGCGATATTAACAAATGCGAAAGATACATCTCAGTCAGTGGCAGTTGCTTGTCAAAAAAATATCCCACGCCCGGCCATCGGTTCAACCAAAGTCGAAACAATACTTATTCCGAATCCGAGTGGTGCAACTGTCTCAGCTAATCTATATCATGACTCTTCAGCAAAAGATGGATCGCCAATTGATGAACTTATTTTCCGAAATCCTAAAAACGGCATCGATATTTTTATCGCCGGCGCCAGCGTAACGTATAACCAAATCATTAAAACCGTTCGTCTTCTTCCATAAACCTTTTTGCTCCACGTGCCTCTCTGGTATAATCAATTAAGAGTTCCATTTTAGGGCTATAGTTCAATGGTAGAATAGGGGTCTCCAAAACCTCTGATCGTGGTTCGACTCCACGTGGCCCTGCAGATTCCTCATCATCCTTATGAAGTAGAATGATAATTATTATCAACTAATGTGATTTTAGAGTGAGGTTATTATAAATCAATTTAATAATTCTTCTTACGTATTCTTGAATTATTCCTTCCTCTTTGTTTTTAAACCAATTTGAATATTTAGACAAAAACCAATCTTTAGGGTTTTGAAAATGTTCTGAAGTATATTTCCCTTTCGCTTGTGTAGCTATCAAATATATCGCCAGATCAAAATATTTTTCCATTGCAACAATTTCTCCTCCCAAATCAATAACCGTTCGAAGAAATAACTTATTTGACCATGACCCTATATGCCTCTCGTGAATATTTCCGAAGTAACTACTTGCGTTTTCTGAAGGATAATGAGTTTCTGCAGTTAAAGGTAGCGAGATGATACACCATCTTGAATAAACAAATAGTTTTTTAAGAACATGTATACTGTCTTTATTATTAAGATGCTCTACAACATCACCTAATATAACAATATCATAAATAATTTTAGGATCAAATTTTTTAATATCGTTAACAAACACTTTATCGTAATGTTTATTTAGATCATAACGATCAACATATGGTTTATAGATTTCAACAGCATGCCATATTTCTCCTCCTGATCGAAGCAATTTACTATATGTTGCCCATCCTGGTCCAACATCCAAAATAAATTTTTTCTTTGGTATTCCCTGATACCATTTAGAAATAGTTAATTTACCCTTTACTATTGATCCTGGCATATACTATTTTGTAATAAATGACGTAGTTATATTTTCCTCCAATTATACCAAGAGTAATTTCGTTAAAATAGACGTATCAACAAACTGTGACCAAACAAAAAAATATACGAGGTAATCGACTCGCTCATAAGTTCTAATATGGTTCACCATGCCCTGCACGATTCTTCTTGTATTCTCCTCCTATTTTGTGTATATATAAATCCATATGAAATTCCAAAAAATCTCAACCATTCTTATTTGGTCAGAAAATTATAAAAAACTCGCTGATTGGTATCAAAAAACGTTTAATATTAAAATTGTTGAATCATTGGATCATCCGAAAGATACAGGCATCCTCTTTGAATTTCCCGATGGTGGCGTTTGGTTATGGATAGGACAACATTCCGAAATAAAAGGGAAAAATACCGATCCTTGCCGAATTATGTTTAATATCAATGTTTATTCCGTAGAAAAAGCTTATACAGACCTCATCTCAAAACAGGTCCGGTTTCTCGCAAAACCATTCAAAGCTCCTACGATGAATAAATATTTTGCAACCTTATACGATCCTGATGGAAATCTCATCCAACTTATTGGACCTAAATAATCTCTTATGATCACTACACGCAAACTTACTGATTTAAAAATTTGCGCCGATAGCCGAGTACTTTTTGTCATGCCCCATCCTGACGATGAAACTGTTTTTGTCGGAGGGCTCCTCCATCATCTTTCCCGAATGCAAATACCTACGAGAGTAGTAACAATGTGTAAAGGTGAAAAAAGTACGCTTCGATTTGGGTTACACCCATCTCTCGATTTAGGCATCGCGAGAAAAATAGAACTTTCCCGTGCATTTGGTATTCTTGGAGTTACCAACTTTACCATATATGACTATCCCGATAGCGATCTCGAACATAATGAAAACTTAATCGTTAGCACAATTAAAAAAGAAATTAAAAAATTCAGACCTACACACGTGATCTCATTAGAGCCAGATGGGGTGTACGGTCACCCGGATCACATCGCTGTTTCGCAATTCACACGCCAAGCGACAGTAAAACCCATTCAACTTCTTTGGGCTACAATATCACCTCATTATGTTTTACCTAGCGCAAAACACATGGCAAAACGCAAAAATATCCACCCTATAGCCCCGGATATAAAACTGAGATTAGCAACATCCGATATTGTGGCTAAATTAAAATCGTTCAGAGCTCATGCCTCGCAATTCCCGCTGTCTCTTAAAAAAACTCCAAGCGATCTTCTTTTTTTTCTTGCAAACCAAATCCTTACAAATGAATTTTATGCGTTTGGAAATTAATGACTAGTGTTATACTTTAATTATGAAAATCCGATTGGCAAAACCAAAAGATAAAGCCCGAGTACTGAAACTTCTCAATCAACTTGGAAAAGTGATTAATGAGAAAGTTTGTTTTGATCCCGACAATGAAAAAGCGCATATCTTGGGATGTGATAATTACGACAGAGTGATGACAAGTGATGACGTTAAATTGTTCGTTATAGAAAATGGTAAGAAAATTGTAGGTGTGGCGTCATTTTTCATCCTCCACGATATGATAACCGGAAAACCGTTTGCCCATATCGACGATTTTGTGATCGATGAATCCGAACGAAATAAAGGATACGGAACACGCCTTATGCACGGTATTTTGGAGTTCGGCAAATCCAATGGCATTCATTGCATAGAACTAACGAGTAGCTTGCCACTTGTTGAGGCTCACAAATTTTATGAAAATCTGGGCGGGAAATTCGCAAGAAAAGTTATAAAATTCACTCTTTAATAATTATTGCGAAGATTTTTCCGTACTGCGATAACATCTAATTCTATCTGTCTGGTCAGCGCATCGATAGTCGCGAATCTGCCAATATTTCGCAGTCTCATGATTGGTTCGACAGTCACCGCAGTTAAATCAGCATGAGCTAATTCGTGATCTCCTATCCCAAGAACATATACTTCAAGACTCTTCGTATCTTCATCAAAAGTCGGAATCGGACCCCAATGAAGAGCACCCCTGAAGCGTATTCCATCAATCGTCACCCAGGCCGCATATATGCCGTCAGCCAGATCAAACCCAACAGGAACTTCCAGATTAATCGTCGGATATCCTAACAATTTTCCTCTTCCTTTTCCTTTAATCTGACCGGTTGTAAATCGTGTTGTCATGAAGATATTAAGATAAATTTTTAATAGGAACTCTGATCACATGTCTCTTGCCGCGACCCCACCGTTTCCAGTTTGGATTTAGCCGTCCTAAAGTCACCCAATCGTCCAATACGTCAAATATATAATGCGTGAGCATAGCTCCAAAAAGAAACGCCCAGAAACGCCATCCTTGCACAATGGAAAGAATTGTTAAACCGAATACAGCCGCAGTAATATAAAAATTGTGGAATGTTAAACTGGTGTTGTATTTATGACCCTTTTCAATAAAACGAACCAGTACACGCCATTGATGAGTTTTTAAAAATGTCACAATTGCCTGCGTATAGGGATCGCGTTTTCCGTAGGTCGTAAAATAGAGCATGTGATCAAAATCCGGAATGACACTCCCAACCATAGCTGTTATAACCCATTCAGTGTTGAATTCCTGCCAAATCTCTCTCAAAAACCATGCCCACATGAGACCTAATAAAATATGGAAAAGATAATGCTTCCCGTGCCAGACTAAGAAACCAACGCCTTTAATTCTTCCGAAGCTTTTACGCATAGATCTATATTAAGTGAAATCGCAAATGCAAGCAAATTAAATTTTGAGGCTTTTGAGATATGCGCGAAACTCACCGTTTAATTCTTTATGCGTGAGGGCAAATTCAATGACGGTTTTGAGATATTCCATTTTATTCCCTGTATCATAATATTTTGCATTGTTCACTTCACACGCATAAATTGGCCTTGTTTTCATAAGCTGTTTCAGTGCGTCTGTCAACCAAATTTCTCCTCCGCGGCCAGGTCCTAACTTTTCAAGGATGGGGAAAATATCCGGAGTCAAAATATAACAACCATGAGCTGCAAGATTTGATGGCGCCTCATCCATTGCCGGTTTTTCTAATAATTTTTTAATCTGCCAAACGTTTTTCTCAACGTTTATCGCATCAACAATGCCATAACGTGAAACATCCGCTTTTGGCACCCGAACTGCCGAAATAACAGGATCGCCGTATTTTTCAAAAACCTCAATACACTGTTTTGTTCGCGGCGGGGTCGCATAAATGAATTCATCCCCCCAGATCGCAACAAACGGTTCATCGCCGACAATCGTTTTAGCGCACAATACTGGTGTTCCATTGCCGTACGGACCCTTTTGACGTATATAAATGAAGTTAGCAAGAGAAGATGTCCGTTTTACCTCTTCCAAAAGTTCATATTTCTTTTGCTGTTCTAAGGTTTTAATAAGCTCATATGGGTAATCAAAATGATCTTCGATTGCGCGCTTATTCCAACCGGTAACAATAACTATATCTGTGATTCCCGAGGCTACAAGCTCCTCCACAACGTATTGAATAACGGGTTTATCAACAATCGGGAGCATCTCCTTGGGCATTGCTTTTGTTTGGGGAAGAAAACGTGTTCCAAATCCTGCAGCGGGGATAACGGCTTTGCGGATTTTTTGTGTTTTGATATTCATGTGTTTATTATGTCATCCTGAACTTGATTCAGGATCCATTTTTATTTTATGGATTCCCGCCTGCGCGGGAATGACAAACGATGACACAATTGTATGCCGCTTTCGAACGGTTTGTCAATTTGCTATAGTAGAACTACAATGAAACGCTCATGGTGTTTGAATTTGTGGATAGGGTTAATATTATTTACCATTCTATGCATCCCTATTTCACAAACCCTTGCTGCCGATCCTACACCCGCAGCCGCAACCACACCAGATCCCGCCGTGCAAGGAGCAATGGAGGTGCCAGAAGGGATCCCGATTACCGCTGTATCAATTACTAACGGCGGACCGTTTGATAGCAATAGTTTAGTCGCTCAAGTCGCATTCAAGCTCATAATGACTTTGGGTTTTAATGTCCCGGACTACAAACCATTTGGAACAATTGACCGTTTGAAAGCCGGTATAAGCGGAACAACCGATAAATATGTTCAAACTCACTCACCTGATCCAGGAGGAGAATACCCTTCTTCAGGCGTCTTCAGTTGGTGTCCGGGAAATCAACCAAATTTACAAAGCACAACTCCAAAAGCCGGAAGAATTATAACAGCTTCAAACAATGAAACTCATGATATGTATATTTCAGCCAAATTGTTAGGATCAACTTTCGCTCCTGGGTATTCGCTTACCCCGAATACTAACGGCAATTTTCTTGAGGCACCTCAAAAAACGATAGTAGCATTGAGTCCGACCCCGGGATGTAATATAAACGCGACGGGTGTGCAAGTTACTCCTACACCCCTCCCAATTGTTTCAGGCTCGGGAATTGTCGCATCATTATTACAAACTTTCTCCAAACTTTTTCCGAAACAAACATCTCAAAACTCTACCTCTATAATTGTGGGACAAACGATGAATACTGCTGATCAGGTAAAAAGTAAACTATTCACTGGTGAAAACGATCCCAACTTAAATTATAATGGCGAACCGGCAAAGGATCTTGCAAGTGATCTAAAAACTCCAGGCGGAATATATATGACCTTTCTAACTGCTGTTGCTCCAGCTAATTATGGTGCCAATACGAATGGTGATATAGGGGGGCAGCCATTACTGACAAACTCTGTGGATGGGAAAATCATCAGACGCGATACGGATTTCCATTGCGCAATTACGAGTAAAGACGGACCAGACCATCCATCTGTATCAAATTGCCCCGGTGAGATAATAAAACCCAGCTCATTAGGATCAACTGGTATAGCGGGAATAGGAGCTTCCGGAACATCGGGAACAACGACCGACAGTGGAGATGTATGTGCAGTTGCAGCCAAATATCATATCCCCTGTTGTCAACTCTTAGGAGTTATGGCAACAGAAGTAGGAGGAGGATCGGAATCATGTTCTGCGGCCCCTGAACCAAATACATGCTGCACCAATGGAGCCTGCGGACCCGCGAATGTATTGTGCGGTCAATATAAAGCATGGGCAGGAAACGATAACATAAACATCTGTTCTCAAGCTGGTTCTGCGGAACTGCTCGCCCGTGCAATGCGGTTTAAACTCTGTCAGGCGGATAATCAACAATGCGAAACTGGATGGGCTGTTGATAAAGACAAAGCGCTGCAATCGAAATATGATATTCCGGATAATATCAACGATCCCAGCACGTATACTGCCGCGGGTTACTTTTACGGTATGGCTCATGGATGTGTGCCTGATTGGTGTACACAATACCGTTTTGGCGCAGGAAAATCGTATTGTGATTCTGTTCAGAATTTCTGCATTACATCAAATCCGGAAAATGCCGGTAATGGACAGATACTTCCCTCGTTTCCGCACCCCGAATTTTGCCAACAATGTAAACAGACGGAATTTCCTTCCTTGCAATGTCCATAGGGTTTTGTAGGTCATTCTTTACAATCACAGGGCACTTTGTTATACTACACAATGTTACCCCTGGGAGGGGGTTTTGTTTAGGCAAAAAAGGGTGATATCATTAAGGAACTATGGACAAACCAAACGTACCAAACATTCCCAAGATTTCACCAAAACGGTTCATTGGCGAGGTTATATCGGAACTAAAGAAAGTCACATGGCCCTCCCGGGATGAGACAATTAAATTAACGGCAGTTGTTATAGTTCTTTCAGTTGCCGTTGGCGCCTTCATCGGCGCACTGGATTCGATCTTTTTGGCAGCACAAAAATTTTTGTTAAAATAATCATATGGACACACAAACAAACGACCAAAAAACAGAAGAAATAAAAAAACCAGCGGAATTCCATGCACCGCCTCCTGTTGTTACAGAAACTCCTAAACCCATAGCGCCTCCGAATGCAAAATGGTACGTGGTTCATACCTATTCGGGCCACGAAAACAAAGTTTCCGCAAACCTCAAACAACGCATCGAAACCATGAAATTAGCGGATAAAATTTTTGATATCGTGGTACCAACCCGCAATATCGTTACCGTTAAACATGGTAAAAAAGAAGAACAAAAAGAAAAAATATTCCCTGGCTATATTCTTGTAAAAATGGTTCTGGATGATGCATCATGGCTGGCGGTCCGCACTACACAGGGTGTGACGGCCTTCGTAGGAGCTGGGAACAAACCTACCCCCATCTCTGAAAAAGAAGTGGGAACAATTCTCAAATTCATGCAAATGGAAGCGCCCAAATACAAAACAACGTTCTCGTTGGGTGAGGCTGTCAAAATCGTCGACGGCCCATTTGCCGACTTTTTAGGCTCGATTGAATCAATTGATGAAGAAAAAGGAAAAATTAAAGTTCTCGTTTCAATCTTCGGACGGGAAACACCGGTGGAACTCGATTTCCTGCAGGTTAGTAAACTGTAAACCAGATTACTTCTAACTACCTCCAAAATACTTTAGAAACAAGCCGTGAGTAAAGTGATGATTAATTAGGTATTATGGGTCATTTTTAAGCTAATATAACTAACTAATTTACCCATCTGTTCCCCTACTTGACAAATACTATAAGTTATAATAATATATACATATATGAACCCAAAAACAAGCTTCCGAGTATTTGTCGCAGGAGTTGTTATGAGTGCTGCATTATTAAGTGCTTGTGAAGCCTCGTCAGGTTCACCTGAATTTGAGCTACCTCCACCACCTACTCCCGATCTTGGTGCGATTGGAGTTGCAGCTGCTCTTGCTTGTAGCAATTGGATTCGAATTGATCAATTAGGTCAGAATAATCCCGCTGTGGCCGCAGACATTCAGGAAACTTGTATAAATATATTACAGAATACTGCTGATCATGGAGGAGGGTGGCCTAAAACTAGTTCTGATTCACTTGTTATAGCCGGTTCAATTGTCACACAAGCCGGACATGGCACTAATAGTTACGCTGGCGGACAAAGAACAGAAGATCTTTCTTTGCAAATCTTAAATAACGCGCCCGCAAAATAATAATTCTTCTTGTCAGATAACTCAATTCATGATATAGTACCAACTACCACGCTAATCGTGTGGGAGAAATCTGAAGAAGATTTCGAGCTAACGTCTGTTTCCTCTTTTCTTCTTCTTATTTTTCAATCCAAATTTTTATGGCCGCAAAAAAAGTTAAAACCATTATTAAATTAAATCTTAAAGCTGGTGAAGCAACAGCAGCTCCCCCAGTTGGGCCTGCTCTTGGACAGCACGGACTTCCGATTATGGAGTTTGTGAAGGCATACAACGAAAAAACCAGCAAACTTAAAGGCCAGATTATTCCGGCTGTCATCACCGTTTTTGAAGACCGCACGTTTACGTTTATCACGAAACTCCCCCCAGTATCCGCCATGATTTTGAAATTACTCGGTATCGATAAAGGTGGCGGAAAAGCAGGCCGCGAGGTCGCAGCCAAACTCACAAAAACACAAGTTGAAAAAATCGCAACAGACAAATTACCGGATTTAAACACCGATAACGTTGCTGCTGCCATGAAAGTGGTAGAAGGAACAGCCAGATCAATGGGAATCGAAACGGAGAAATAATATGGGTAAGATAAGAGCCGTCGCCATGGGCGACGAACAAGAAGAAAAAGAACAAAAACGCCGGGCTGATGCTCGCCGACAGACTAAGGATAGCAAAAAATCCAAAGCCGATGTTACTGTAGTGGAAGGAACCGACATCAAACCGGAATATAAGAAACTGATTGATGAAGTTGAATCAGGCGAAAAACCGGAAGAATCCAAAAAAAAGGCTTCTAAAGAAAAGAAAGTCCACGTTCATTCAAAAAAATACGTAGAAAAAGCATCTCTTGTGGATAAAAACAAGCTCTACCCCATGACTGACGCTGTCGGGTTGGTCAAGCAAACAAGTTTAACGAAATTCGACGGAACAGTTGAATTACATTTAAATCTGAATCCACAGCTGTTAGGTGATAAAAAAGATCTACGCGGTAGCGTGACCCTACCACATGGAACCGGCAAAGAAGTTAAAGTTGTTATCGCCGATGATAAGATTCTTGACGAAATCACGGCTGGAAAAATCAATTTCGATATTTTAGTTGCCCACCCCAGCATGATGCCGAAGTTGGCAAAAGTTGCACGTATTTTAGGACCAAAGGGCCTCATGCCGAATCCGAAAAACGGTACAGTTTCTCCGGATCCTGAGAAACGAGCGAAAGAACTTTCACACGGCCAAGTGAATTTCAAAACCGAACCGGATCAACCCTTAATCCATTTAATCGTGGGCAAGGTATCATTTGACGATAAAAAACTCATCGAAAACATCGCTGCCGTCCTCAAAGCAGTCGGTGCCAATAAAATCACGAAAGCCACACTCTCCGCCACCATGGGACCAGGAATTAAAATCGCTCTACAATAATTTTCTCCATTCGTTATAATGAGTATGTATGGACGAGGCATCAATCACGCAAACGTTTAAAAAAGTGGTCAGTGAGTTTAAAACTCAAATTCTTGATATCTCCGGTCATAACCCGTTAGCCCCTAACGAACGAATGTGGATGGATGAATTAAGCAAAGTATATCTCTGTGTGGAATTAAATATCGATGTTCCCGAAAAAAATACATCCGAATTCCGGGAGTCTATTAACAAACTATCTCTGTTCGGAAATGAATCAGCGTTAGAAACACGTCTTTATATCCACGGCAACGACCTTATTACGGCGGCGGACTTTACTGCCAATACTCCGGCATATCTTTCAACAATTGCACGACACCACGAACATTGGAGTGCAAAACATATTGAGTCCACTCATACATATTCTGAGCCACGCGACATACAGGACTTCATGCGCAATTATTTCAATAATCCGGAACAAATAACGAAAGATGAACTCACCTATTTTCTCACATTTTATTTCAAACACTTTTATAAATTTCTCCACGATATTCTTTTGCTGTATACTCAACGAGAGTCACCAATTTATTATGGCAGAGCAAGCGCCCATCATTGAACAAGGAGGTCATACTCCTTCATTTAGCAGTAGTCCGCATCCTATGGCGGTCGTTACCGCTGCAGTGAATGCGATAAAAGGAATCGCTGCGGCCATCCTCCATCTTTCCGGCCAAAAAAGCACTCAGATAAAAACCAGCCTTAAATCCCGCAAAACTTGAAAAAAAATAGAATTTAACCTATAATGTTTTCCATGGGTGACGAAACTCTTGGACCATCTCTAGTCGAAATAGCAAATGAACTTGCGAGGCAACAGAATGGACTAGCTCAACCATTAATTGATGCGCAACAAGTTAGCCCAATTCTGCCAACTGAAGAAATTCCAGTCGTAAACGCCACACCTGTAACTGTCGAATCTTCTTATCCACTTTCCCCAATCGTATCTTCACAAGCTGATGGAACATTGTATGATCATGCACTGCTCTTTAAAACACTAATAGAGACTGCTCTAGCAATCAATGAACCTAAAGGTCCTCCGCTTACGCACAAAGAAAAAGTTAGGAGATTTAGAAGTACTGGTCAACATTTTTAGATATTACATCGCAGTTGAAATCTTCCCGGCTTTATAATATAATACCCTTATCCTAAAGACAGTAGGTTGAGCCGTAAGGCGAAATAAATCCTACCGAGGGAATACAGAGTTTATCTCTATTTCCTCGCGTTTGCGAGGTTTTTTTATTTAAGGAGCATTATGGACAATAAACATCAATCAAAAGGTACGCCGAAAAAACTGGAAACTGTTACTGAATTAACAGATAAAGTTTCTCGTGCCAAATCCATTATTCTCACTGAATACCAAGGTATTAAACACAAACAACTTGAAGAACTTCGACGAAAATTAAAAGCATCCAATGCAGAATTTGTTGTCGCAAAAAACCGATTAATGAAACGCGCGCTTGGTGACAAAAGCAAATCACTTGAAACACTTTTGGAACAACCAAACGCTTCCTTATTTGCGTATGGAGATGAAGTGGCACCACTTAAAGAACTAACGAAATTTTTCAAAGCAGTAGGATTTGGAAAAACCAAAGGCGGACTTCTCGGAGAAACAATATTGAGTGAAGCAGACGTCACTCGCCTTGCAACACTTCCCTCCCGTGAGCTACTTTTAGGCAGATTAGTCGGACAATTGAATGCACCTATTCAAGGACTTCACCGATCACTGCAGTGGAATTTAAACAAACTTGTTTGGGCGTTAAATGGAATTAAAGAGCAAAAAGGAAAAAATTAAGTTTTTCTAAGGAAGGTGGTGACACAAAATTATGGCAAAACTAACAAAAGATGAAATTATGGCGGCAGTTGAGGGTATGACCGTTTTGGAACTCTCAGATCTGGTCAAAGCTCTTGAAGAGAAATTTGGTGTCACCGCAGCCCCAGTCGCAGTTGCTGGTGCCGCGCCAGTTGCTGGAGCAGGAGAACCAAAAGAAGAGCAAACCGTTTTCAACGTCGTCCTTAAAGAAGCAGGAGCAAACAGAATCGGCGCTATTAAAGCAGTCCGAGAACTCGTTCCTACACTTGGACTTCAGGAAGCTAAGACTTTGGTCGAAAGCGCTCCAAAAGAAGTCTTAACAGGCGTTAACAAAGCAACAGCAGAAGAGGCAAAGAAAAAACTCGAAGCAGCTGGAGCAAAAGTTGAGCTCAAGTAAAATTGATTTTAAAAATATTTACTTTAAAATCCCCCGCAAGGGGGATTTTAAGTGCTTGACTTTATTCTGATTTTAGTTGACAATACAGCGCATTAATAGTACCCCTGCCTAAAAAAGGAAACTCATGAATGCTAACGAAGCAGTCGAAGCAAAAGTATATCCACACACAGAGGACGCTCCCAAAATTGTTCAAGTCGCGCATTTAACGCTTCTTAATATTCAACGTTTTAATGAAGAAGGACTGATATTACGTTTACCTAATGAAAAACCTCAAACCGAACCTCCCATTAGTGTTCCTGTAACAAAGCTCGATCAGATGAGTTATCTTATCCCGGACCCTTCAGAATCAAAAAGCCACGTATCCGTTATACTCGTCGGATCGGAAGAGCACCTTGCTGGCGTTCAATTTATTACCTACGATTGGGAAGGTACGGACGGACTTATCCGATTTTTAACACTTGGCAGAGACCGTACCGTGACAATAAAGAGAGCCGAAGCAACCTACGATATTTCACGTTCACAGGGAACACCAAGCGGAGTCATAACTCCGGAAATTATTAAATGTAGCTCAGTTGGTGAACTCATAGCCTCTAATCGAGACTTACCCACAGATTTCGTCATGATATTAGTTGGTTTCGAACTATATAACGAAAAAAATGGGGTTAATTCTCAGACTATAAATGGTTATAATCGGAATATACATACGTTTGCGATTTAAAACCGTCTTGCGCATATCACAAGTTTCTTTTAAAGAAACTTGACAAATACCCGCATAAGATCAACAATTGAGCGCGTAAAACCCCCGCCCGGAAAAAGGAGATATATGCCGAAAAAAATAGAAGTTAAAGGATACGCAGGAGATGAAGAAAAACGCCCTGAGGTGGTAAATCAGGCAGCTACTCTAATCCATAAACTCTATGAGCATGCAGGTATAAAATCCTCTTATAAAAAAAGCGCAGAATCAACATCCGCGTTTCCAAAAATGGACAATCTAGCGGAAAAAGAAATCCGTTATGGTGTCCTCCAACACATGCCAAAAGAATTCCCACCTGTTGTTTTTGTAGGCACAAAAGAAGACCTAAGCAAAATGCGCGTAGCATTCAACAGTCGTGACATTCCAGGCGGTTGGGATATGTATGCTCAATCTGCCGAAGGTGATCGTACCTTTGTTATTTTAAATAATAAAGTATTCGCTGACCAAAACGTTAAAGGTATGACTCATCCCGTTAATGTTGATAATCTAAATGTATTAACCGGTGAACAGATTCCATTAATTCAACACCCCGCCGATCTTGTTGTCGTTCTTGTCGGAGCAAGACTTCATCAGAGTGGCGAAGAATTTGGGTCTATCAACGCATATTACGGCGAAAATATGTCTTCTGCGGTCACTACAGTGGCTTAAAAAAATCGGACAAGCAGCCTCGGCATCTTAGTGCCAGAGCGGTGAAATTCTCTATTCCCGTAGCTTCCCCTAGTGCTACATGTTCGTATTAGCGCTATATATTCTATTCTGCTAAGAACCTTATAATATATATTTACTACGGGATAAGATAGTTTGATATAGTTACGCTATTCCCCTGTTCCGTAAAATTCCCGCTTATCTTGTAAACATATCCACAAGTTATACCCATACGCGGTTATCTTGTATATTGAACATCTTTTGTGTTCTATTTTCTCTGAATTCAATTTATTGCAAACATTTTATATACATTTAACTTTTTTTGGAAAAATATACTACGGGATATTTATTCTAGTATCCGTAAACTATCTATATCTTCTAACTCTGATACGCAAAGATGTTCACCGTTTCGTATGAGGCCCAAAACAGATGCAACATACTCTTGATTCAGTTTATATTTCATTTCGCCAGTCAAATATGCGGATATTTCTGTTATCGACATACCGTTATCACGATACGGACGTACTTCCGGCCCTTCTGCCATACTAATAATATAATCAACCACGCTGAATAACTTTACATAATCAGGAAATTGATCACCCATTAGGCCCTTTGGATACCCTGTACCATCCAAACGCTCATGGTGAGAGTGGGCAATAACAAGCGCAGCGTCTGGTACGGCAACACCACGCGCTTTTATATTCCGTAAAAGCTGATATGACACCTCGGGATGTGTATGAATCAACTCGACATCTTCTCTCGTTAATCCTTTTTTATCCCAAAGTGTCTTATCCGCGTTATTTATCCAGGGTTTTGCGATATCATGACAATAGGCACCAATTCCCAAATCAGCAGTTGTAGTCCCCGGAAGAATAACCTCCGGATGATGCTGTAGAGCTTTTAAGAACAGTGCGCCATCCCGTTGACCGTGTTTAAGAAATCGTCGTACATACCTAAACGAACTTTCATCTAATTCACACCATCCGCTCGCGTCTACAATTACGTCCGTAGATTCATACGTTTCGGTGTTGATTAATCTTTCCAACATAACCAAGTATTATACTATACCGCAAAAACTCAGGCTTATAACAAAGTTTTTGAGTATAGACGTATCAATATTAATCTATATCGTACTATCTGCACTCATTTGATACCCCTTGACAAGGTTTGATGCGAGTTGTATTGTTGTGAATGCTTTACAATCATTTAATTTTCCCCGCCCGAAAATATTAATTTTTTAAGGAGGATCTATGTCACTAGGAGATGAATGGCCAGACTTGCTCACAGTTCGCGAAGTCGCAAAAATTTTACGCGTGTCCCCTCTTACCATTAAGCGATGGGGAAAACGAGGTAAGTTGCCAGCCATCCGCATCAACTCCCGTGGTGACCGCCGGTATAAGAAAGAGGCAGTCCTCTGGCTCTTAGGTCTTCAACAAAAAGGCGCGGTATAACAATCATATGGTAGCGGAAAAAGCACCGATTCATATACCAATGGCGGGCTCAAAAGAGTCTGCGCCCTCAGAGTATCAACATATAGAAGATGCCCTCTACTCATTAGATAAACTAATGCCTATAATTCCAGAAGGCGGCACTGATGTTATTGGAGTTATATTGCCTTTACCCAACAATTCTTCTGAAAAATTAGTTCTTGTGTATGATGGAAATTTTTTTGGCGTAATACCGATCCATCCTCTTAATCCGCAAGACGGAACATGGAAATTTGTCACCACAGGCAACCCACGCCGCCCGGAATCGGAAGAAATACAAACCCTTATCGCTGAACTTAAAAAACCGCGCGAGGGACAAGAACAATTACCTGAGAAACTCATTCTAGATATTTATGAGGTAACAAACAAAATGGCACAAGAAGACATAGATGCTCTGATTATACAAAAGAACGATATCGACGAGAAACTCAATGAAGTATACAAACTTAAACTATCCATAGTTCAAGCCATAAATCAAGCCATTAGTGAAGCATTGCGACGCAAGAATCAACCTTAATTTATTCCTATATGGCTATCTCACAAGAAACTCGTGATCGAAATGGAGAACTTCCCGGGGGCGTTACTCTGGAGTTGCCGATCGAAAAACTCGCAACCGGAGCGCTTCTTGCTAACTTAATGCATTATAAGGACCCAAATGATGTTTTCGTAGAACTAATAAAAACCGGTTTCAGATTTCATGAACAATTCCCCCACGAAACAGAATTCCAAGTCGTTCATCCTAATGGACAGACAGAAAACTCGAGAGATCTGTTAAAAACGATGAATCAACCTAACTCGACGCAACAATTAACACCAATTACTATACAAATTCCTGAAAAAATTGCTCGTATGTTTGACGAGCGTGTATATCATTATGAAATAACATTTCAGAAAGCCGCCATATCGTTCCTTGATGAAGGAATGATCATTCAGAAAGCGTTATTAACCGGTGAAAAAGTACTCTTATCTAACGGCCAGGACACCGGATATAATTTTTTGTCACTCAGAGATGAAAGCATTCTCGTGATAAGAAAAATTTTACACCTTTAACTCTAAAGCGATTCAAATATCATTTCGTGACTTTTGCTTCCCCATGCTCCCCTATTTTTTTCATAGACTTGGCATGAGACCAGATAAAATCAAATATCTGGACCTGCATACGCGCTAAATCTTCATTTTCAATTTCTATACAAAATATATCTTTATTGAGGTAATGATATATTGCGGTTACGTTATTATAAATAAGAATTTCCGATTTAATCGCAAGCTCTTTTGGATCCACATATTTGGGCGTCCAGTAATGAATAGCGTTTTCTTTTACGTTTGTCCATGGTTCTATGTGGGCGATATTCGTTAGCTGTAATGTTGTTATTTTGTGATCCACCAGTTCAGTTCTTACCTTTTCACTGAATTCCTGTGGTAAAAACGCAGTCATACTTGCGGCAACTTCATAAATCCGCAGTTCCTTATGCGCTCGAAGCGAATTCCAGGTTACATGCTTAAGACCATCAACCCCGTGGTGGTAAAACACGTTTGAGCCAGCAATCCCGCGCCTGTACAGAGCGCCTAGTTGGGTAAAAACCGCAGGCATGGATTCTTTTAAACTATCAAGCTCACTTTGTCGCTGCGCGAGAAGCAAATCGAGCTGTTGATACGGGCTTGCCGAAAATTTTAAACCTAGGTCGGCAAATTTCTGCGTGACGAGTCCCTGCGCCTCGAGCTTGTCCAAAAGTCGATACACCCTTGTTCTTGCGAAGTGCAAATCACGGCTGATTTCAAGCGCTGATTTTGTCCCTTTTTCCAGTAAATATAGGTAAATCTCCGCTTCCTCAGGAGTAATTCCCAAACGGGTAAGACTGCGTGCGAGTATGTCTGTTTGATCGGACATCAGCTTGAGTATAGCCCATTGTACACCTACAATCAACCCTGATACTTATTTAGGAGGCATTATGTCAGAAACAATGTCAATGTTTGAGCCCACACAAGTACAAGAACGTATTGATAGGTTAGGTCAAAAAACAGTTCGTGATTTTTTTGATGCTTTTGATCCTTTAACCGATGAGCGAACGAAAACAATTCTTCTTCGCGCGGTTAACGGAGAAACAAATTTACTTAATGTCTGGACAAAAGCGCCAGCAGAACAACTAGCTGCCCAGTTAAACCAGATAGTTTTAGAGTGGAACCAATTGCAGTCTCTTGGCGCCGATCCAATTGTCAGCGTAACCTGTCTTAATGAGAGACATCCAGATATGCTTTCCTTTCAACCATTGCTGCGGGCAATACCACAACTGGACGAAGCAATCACAATGCACCGATCTTTCACCTTGTGTAATGAATCGTAAATAAATATATGAACCATCTTTTTCTTTTATTAAGTATTTTCATGCCCATCTATTCTCCTTTTCTCTACGTCAAATCGATTTTGAAGGGAGAAGCGAAACCGCATCGAACAACACGATTTGTCATCCTTACGACCACAATACTTACGACACTCGCATTATTTGCAGCTCATGACCGTGTAGCCATTTGGTTATCAGTGATATCAACATTGCAAGCCATCGTTATTTTTATCCTCAGTCTCAAACACGGTATGGGAGGTTGGGCAAAAACCGATATTCTGTGCCTCGTTATGGCTCTCATTGGTATTGTAGCCTGGAAAATCACTACGAATCCGGTATACGGATTATATTTCGGGATACTGGCTGATCTTATGGGTGAAATTCCTACGCTTATCAAAACCTATCGCTTTCCGAAAACGGAAATATGGAGTTTTTATGCGATCGACACAATTGCTGCGGGATTTAATATGTTGGCATTATCACAAGTAACCCTTCAACATATTGCGTATCCTATGTACTTATTTTGCATCAACGGATTAATTTTCATGTTAATATTTAAGAAGAGAACTATATGAAATCACAATTAAAAGGTTCGCTCTATATTTTAGCCTCAGCCGTATTTTTCGGCACCTATGGAATTTGGAGCAAGATGATGAGCGGCGTATTTGATGACTTTTTCCAGGGGTGGACGCGGTCACTCATTATTCTTTGTATTCTCGCGCCTATTGGAATACTTACAAAATCGTTTCGGAAAATTAAAAAAGAAGATTTTAAATGGCATGCACTCTATGCCTTCCCCGGATCACTTGTTATTCCATTATATTATTACGCGTTTACCCATTTATCCATTGGAACGGCAACCTTAACGTTTTATGCATCTCTGACGATTACAAGCTATATACTTGGCTTTGCTTTCTTTAAAGAAAAGGTAAGTTGGGCAAAAATAGTTTCTTTGATCCTTGGAATCTGTGGCTTATGTGCCATCTATGCTCTGTCGGTATCAATAAATCCAACTCTTGGATTGCCGCTCGCAATAAGTGTACTCGCTGGCGTATGCGGCGGGATTGAGGTTGTATTTACCAAACGGCTCTCTGATCGCTATAGCCCGATTCAACTTACATTTTTTCTTTTTGCAGTGTCATTTATCTTATGTCTTAGTATTTACCTGGGCTTACATCATTTTATCATCGTCCTACCCGCGTCCCCTATTGCCTGGACCGGCACAATCATGCATGCAATTGCTTCCACGGCAGCATTCTTCCTGGTCGTATTGGGATATAAAAACATCGAACCGAGTGTTGGCGGAATCGTTGGGCTCATGGAAATCGTTTTCGGAATCTTCTTTGGCTTTCTCTTTTTCCACGAAGTGTTAAGTACTTCCGTTATTATTGGTGGAGCTCTTATTATCGTTGCCGCCGCACTACCAAATATTGCAGAACTACGAAAATTATCGGTATAACTGGCTGTGAGTACCAATATCGATGAAATATTTCGATGGGGATAATAAATCGTCACATTCCTCAAAGATTGCTCGCCAATCGCCAGTCACATTAATACTTCTATATCCCTCGTATTTTCCTATAAGAGCGTGATTGCGCAGCAACGGATGATTTGGGTTTGTAGTAAATATATCCAATCGCGTTTGAAACGCTTTTCGCACCGAGAGGGGCACTTTTGCAAATTTCTTAAGAAACTTATTTGAGTAATCAATCCGCATTATTTTGCATCCGTAATGAATCTATCTAAATATTTTACTGCATCTTCAGCTTTATCGAACGATATATACTTCCCTTCTTTTCGTTCCTTCATTGCCCGTTTAATCTGTCGTTCCAAATACGGCGTGGGTTCGTAGGATTCGGAAAAATCGACACGCTTCGTCTTAATAAGCTGCCGTAAATATCCGTTCACAACGGAGCTTAAGGTTAAACCCAACGATTCTGCAACTTTCGCTGCCTGCTTTTTTACTTTAGAGTCGATTCGCACATTGAGAATTGTTGTATCCATATGCATGTAGTATATATAATGTATATACGCGTGTCAAGAACTGTGTTGTACTAAACAGGTCTCTGTGCTATTCTAAAAAAGTTATACTATGATCGATACCGGTGAACTTATTCCAAAAGCTACCCAACAAGAAGTAATCCTTCAATCACTCAAACCGGAAATGCGACCACTAGTTCGACAAATATGTCCAGCTAATATGATCCCGATTAAAGTTTCCGAAGACGTAACGTTAGAGCTTCAACGATACGCGAACGAAGATATTTATAAAATAGCATTTGGTATTATGAGTACTGCAAGTGATAAGTGGCAATTCAACTCTGCGGCAAATATTCTCAATACCATAGCGCGGAATGAAATTCTATCAAGCGTTTATTCTAAATCTCAAACCTCTATTGACTTCGAAGGTAACAGGAAAAAATTTTTAGAGACAGTTCATTTGCCCAAAAATTTTACTTTATCTGATGAGGCAGCGCTTTTACGTCGGGAAACACTCGAAAAATGGAATACATGCAAACAAAATAACCAACCTGATCATGAAATTATTTCAAAAATTGCTGATATATTTTCTGTCGGGGATTTAGCTAAACCTGAAGCCAAATTTTGGTATGAAACGTACTTTTCTATTGTTATGGACGATCAAGCGCCATTTGAATTACGGAATTTCTTATTAAAATTTGCAAACACTACGTTAAATATTAGAACTACAGCCGATAAAACGAGTTTATGGAATCGAATGGACGGATCGTGGTTCTATACGGAACTCTTTGATAAACATGAACAGGCAGCCTCTCCACAGTCAGCTGGATTGTTACAAAGAATAAAATCTTTATTGCCGGGTCATTTCAAAATGAAACAACAAGAAGTTCCTTTAACATATTTGAACCTTGCTACTTCGACTACTTCCTCAACCGAACCTGAAAAATCTTCAACCCAATCACAGTCATCATTTGTAGAGAATAATCCTCAAGTTGAAGCATTAAAACGACAAAACGATTTACTTATAAAACAACTTCACACACTTGAACAAAATCATGCATCATCAGAGGATTTTATAAGAGCATTAAAAGATCAACAATCAAATAACAAACAGTATATTGCTCAATTAGAAATGCAGTTAGATATATTAGAAGAATCTCTTCAGGAAGCACAGGGAGATTTAAAACGAACAGAAAACCTCAAGCAGCTTCTTAGGATGCAACACTCTCTGATAGAAATGTACAAAGAATGCGGAGGAGACCCGATGGATATTTTAAATATTCCACCAAACGATTGGAAAGCTGCAGATGCAAAAGGGAAAAAGGCGTTATTACGGAAAATGTATAGAAGTGCAGTTGGACCATATCATTATGATGTCCCTGATGATCATCCTAACTTCGATCCTGTTAAAAAAGAATTATCAAATAGAATGTTTAACCAACTTACACTGGCATATCAGTATTTAGAAAAGCAGCTTGATCAAAATCCCGACACCCAAGAACAACAAAAACCGCCAACATCGCAATCTTCGCCAAACGCCCCTTCTCTATCTCCAGGAGTCAAATAGCTACTTTCTGCAATTCTTCTGCGGCGGTCGCGGGGTCGACAACGTTGACGTTTAATCCGGTTCCAAGCTCAAAACCAGCACGATGGATAAACCTCGGGACAATTCGGAGAAACCAATTGTGACTATGGGAAATATAATAATTATACATAAAAGGATCCGCCTGGCGGTCTTTTGGCCGAATCGGAGAATTTCGCCAAATTCTGTCTATTTTTTGTAAAGCCCGCTGCAATACCCCTGCCAAATCGGTGACCGCTTTATCTTCTATATCACCAAACTTATCCCCTTCTGTTTTTGGCGCAATCCACACCTCGTACGGCCATTGTGAAAAATCAGGACAATACGTTACAAAAAACGAACTATCTGCAACAATATTGTTAATTGGTTCGCGCGACAAAGAATCGAGATTAATTTGTTTGGGAACGACCACTAATTGCGAATGAGGATGCGCAAGAGACGCCCCTGCTTGATATCCGTGATTACAAAAAATTTCGATTTGCCCATCTGCTTCATGCGCCCGGTAGCGGTCACGATAACAGGATAAAATTCTGGTTACCTGATCAAGAGGCAGCTTATCCACATCATCCGTATGGCTCGTGCTATGGATAAACACTTCATGCGTATCGGTAATGGGATATTTATTGGGAACCACTCGCACTTGCCATCCCGGACCGTCTTTTTCCCCTGATCCCAAGCGATATACTTCCGGTGGCGTTGCTAATTCATTCCCCGCACAGAACGGACACATATTTTTTGAAGAATCAGGCTTGCCTGGCGGAGCCTTGGCGGAGTCGGGCCGCTTCGTTCGAGCTGCTGCAACAATCACCCATCGCTGTGTTTTGACATCAGGAACATATTTGGCCATAATTTATTATTATGTCTTCTGTTTGTCATCCCCGACCTGATCGGGAATCGGTATTGGTCTTCTTACATTATCTTATCATATAAATCTTCAAATTTCGGATTAAACTTTTGAATTAAAGCTAATTTCCAATTTCTATTCCAACGTTTCAATTGCTTTTCTCTTTTAATTGCTTCTTTTATATCAGTAAAATCTTCAAAATATACAAGTTTTTCTAACTTATATTTACTAGTAAACCCATTAATAAATTCATACTTATGCTCCGTATATCTTCTTCCTAAATGATTGGTTACTCCAACATACAAAGTCGGACGATTATTAGCCATGATATACACATAATAATGGCGAACCATAATACAAAAACCGATCCCGGGTCAAGCCCGGGATGACAATTTAATCAAATCTCTTAAGCAATTCCGCAACTTCCTTCTTTTTACGAGAATTTATCTCCACCGCAACTAATCCCGGCCTGTCGGTTGACGGAGGACTGCCGTAATACACAACACTCCCAATTGGCGCATGGATAATGGCCGGAAGCGTTAACAAATCCTCTTCTCCTTCAACCACAAGAGCCATTCTTTGGCGATTTCGTATACCTTTCACCCATCTTTCTATCGCCTCTATCGCCGATTTTGCAATAAAACCCGGTCCGCTTGCCACCTCTACGATCTCATACTGTTTTGGAAATTTATGCTGTGCGAGTGTCTGGTACGGTTTCCGTTCAACGTGTAAATCGACAATAGCAAGAGTCGGTTTTACGCCAAATGAAAAAAGTGTTTCCGTTGTAATATCGCCAACGGCAATCGTCACATTGTCATGATTCTTTCGGATATGTTCTTCTATTGCCTTCCCGGTCAATAACTTTCCAAGCGGTCGTTGAAGATCTCCACGAATTGAATCGGGCATTATTAATTTACCATTTGTATCAATTTCTCCTCGACGGATACGTGTTGATGACAGCTCCTTTTTATCTTCCGCAGGAACCAGAGGAACCTCAACAAATGATAACCGTGACAAACCTCGTTCTTTACGTAGATCGTTAATTTCAACTGCCTTCGAAAAATTGTCACGTGTCACTACAATGGCATCAAAATCACCCAAAATTGCAGGCCCCCAAGTGTTATCCAAAGGAACAATTGTTGCCCTCATGGCCAATCCTGTTTCTCGAAGATATCGCGTTAATGCTTGATACCGAATACTAAACGGAGACACACCCTGATTTTTTTTAAATCTTCTAATATATGCCTCACTGGTAAGCCCTATTGTCACATGCATTCCTTGTGCAAATGCCTGCTCAAGAATATATCGGTGGCCTTTATGGAGTCCATCAAAAGTACCACCTAACACAATGTGATTATACATAAGATATATAGTATCATACCAAACGATTGACTTTGCTTTAGCCCGAGATTATAATCCAAATCAATGATTACAGCAGAAGCAACAGAATTGATTGGACGAGCAACAGACGGGCCGACACGTCCAGCAGCAACTTCGTTTTTGGAAAAAATGGCAGTTCCTCAAGATGCAATTGTTAATCAGTTTCTTCTCAAAACAATGGTCGCGTACGCTGATTATCTAGCTTTTACAGATAAATCCGGAAAAACACAAAATGAGGTATCGAAAATATATAGTAAATCTGAACCATACGACGGATTTTATTCATTTCTTAATTTCTTTTATCATGAAAAAACAGGTTGGAATTTAAATGCATTTACAGGCGATAGCACTGTTATATTTAATGGAGAAAAGCAAATAAGCGTTTCTGATCGTACTGCGTATCAATTTATAGACCGACCATTCTCGAAAGAAAAATATATTAATATTACGTTAAGGGTCTTTCAAGAAAAACTTGTTGGAGTTAATACATTCACGTCTCCCGAAGAAAAAGTTGCCGTCAGAATGCTTATGGATTTTGCTATAGAACTGATTGGAACTACAAAATCCGAGGATCTTGAATTAATATTAAGGCTTTTTAACTATCCCGCTGATCAAACTCGTGAACATGCATTTTCACGAGTGTTGAGTTTCGTTACCGGCGTTTTGGATGCGACTAAAGCGCCAGAAAAACCTCAAAATAACTAAAACTATTCAACAATCCCCTTCCAATCTTCCCAAAATTTGGCAAATTTCTTGATATTTAGTCAATAATATCCTATAATATTCATATGAGCGAAACAAAGAATGCGATCTCTCCTGAAGCCCGAATTGCAATCGATTTTCTAAATAGTCGCGGATATTTTTATAAAGACCCAAATCCTATGCGACTAATTCCTGATGGACAAACATCATTTGATCCACACTCCTTCGAGAGAATTCAGGATGCTTTCTCTAAACCTGTAAAACCCGCCTCTTTCACCGAAATCGCCGGAGCATACACCAAATTACAATCAAACGGTATTATCAATATTACTAGACTCCAGGAAAGCGATATAGCCCAAAACCGCCGTCTCACCGTTGAATATCGAAGAAATAATGAGTTCTATACTGAAGAATATGACCGATCCGGTCGTATTGTTCATTGGGGTAATGATACCACACATATTTTACTTACCTATACAAATGATGGCTATGTTACACAAATCAAGCAATGGCAAGACAATGGAGTAGGTCATGTTGACGCATTTAACTACGAGGAAAATCCACCAGGAAAACGGGCCGCCCGACTCACACGACGACTATTTTCCGGATTAGGAAATAACATGCCAAGCGACATTCTTGGACCTCCGATCACCATTGATCTATCAACTGGAAAATACGTTTCAGAAGAGTCACGGACCCCTATCCAAACAATCGAACGAACAGATATACAACACACTTTTTCATCTGTGAAGCAAATAGACAGGTATTCCGGCATCATTTGCCATAACGGTGATGATATTTTAAATGCACTCCTGACATTCGGTTTTGAACGACAGGGAATTGATCTTCACACGGATTCCCGTACCGCAAGTCTGGGTGCTGAATTAGCGTATGCTTTTAATAACTTTCAGTCTGATCGAAATGGTATTTTATGGAACATCCGATCAATCATGTCAGCGATTGCACCTGACGAAATGCCGGAACAAATACAGAATGCAGAAGCGCCGTTTAACAGTAGAACTCTCCTGTCGCCCAAAGGAGAGCAAACTTCTGATACTTCGATAAAATTTTCGTTCGACTATGACGGTTTCGGGGGATTTCATAAATCATTTATCACCATACATACGCTGCCAACCGCGACAGTACTCGAGCTACAACGATCAGTATTTGGGCAGGAAACTGAAGAAAACATTGCAACAAACTTACAACTTGAACGTCGGTTCGTATCATCATCACTCAGTTTTGAAACCGCAATAGATTCTCGAGAAGTATATGCATTGGATATCGATAAAATACTTATTACGACACTGAAAGCATTAGATGTTACATTGGAGGATGAAAATATGTTTGTTTCTGAACTTCGTGAACGATTATTTCATGATCTTCTATCATTTATCGGAGGCGTAAGCTACGTGGATATTCCCTTAACCTCTTTTGACCTACACCTGCAATTAATGGTCTTCGGCGATGCTCTCAAAGCGATAAAGAACGACCCAACCACATCAGAAATCGTTCATTTAGAAGAAGGAATACTACGGGGTTACGCGCTTCCTGATTGGTTTGATGAACATAAGAGAGAAGTTCCGACACTTTCCCTATCATTGATTCTTCCAAAATCCAAAATTGCCTCTGATGAAGAAAAAAATACTGTCATGAGCGCAGCCCAATCAATTCGAGCTGCTTTACAACAATTATAATTCTGCTATCTTCCTATTCAACAATCCCCTTCCAATCTTCCCAAAATTTGGCAACGCCGGAATCGGTAAGATCGTGCTTAATGTTATATTCTTTCCAGTCTTTATCCAAAGATAATTCATCATACGGAATTTCTACAAGACCTGGTGAATCGTACATAAAGTCTTTTGGTGGAAGCATAAATCCTCCGTCCGACCACTCTTTAAATATTTTGAAAGGTAGCGTTATGACGGGACATTTTAACCATAATGCATACATTAAGTGTTTGTTATTTCTGATGCTTGCTGCTAGTACATTAACATGACCGTCACTTAATGCATTAAACATTTCGACTTCATTAGCAACAATATCCATTCCGTTTTCCTTCCTATCGTCCAGTCGACCGACAAACGGAGAAACATACACATCGTAGTTATGTGTTTTTGTTGCTGCGTAGACAGCCGCTGCCTGTTCCTGAGAAAAATTGAGGGTAATATTCACTGGTCCCTCTTCACAAAACTCCTCTACAGCCGCAAGGGCGGGCGTTATACACGGAAATTTAATAACAGCATTGGGAATCCAACCAATCCGGTCACGAGCTTGGGAAATCATTTCTTCTGTAGTAAATGTTGCGGGATCTCCGATAACCTGAATTGAAATTTTCCCATCCGGTATAACTTTACTCATTTCTGAAACTATGCGTTTATATTCTCCAAAGGCATCTGCCATCGAAACTTTTTTCCCACCATTTTTTGCGGAAAAGTTTTTAGCAATTAATGTTGGATTGGTTGTCTGTCCATCCAACCCATGATACCCGGCTTTTTTCAAGATTGCATCAGCTTCTTTTGTTTCTTCAGGATCCCCGCCGTCAATATAAATTTTTGATGGAAATTGCATAATATGCCCTCCTTTACTCTACTACTTTTTTTACTGCTTTTATAATAGCATTTGCATCTATCTCTTCATACGCAAGTAATTCTGTAGGCTTTCCTGAACGAGGCGTTTTATGGACAGCCAGATGAACAAATTCGTTCGGATGAATTGCGGATAACACCGCCTCACCTAATCCCCCTTCGGGATAATGATCCTCAACAACGATTATTGCTTTCGTTTCTTGTGCCGCTTGTTCTAATGTTTTTTGATCGATAGGTTTAACTGAATATGCGTCGATGACTCGAATGCCGATTCCTTCTGCTTCCAACTGCCTTTGCGCCTTCAATGCTTCAAAAAGCGTAATGCCGGCCGAAACAACCGTAACGACTTCTTTTTTCGTACTTGAGTGGACTTTACTTCCACCGATTGGAAACTTCTCTTTTACAGCATATAAAATTTGTGTTTCTGGACGAGAGGTTCGAATATACGTAATCCCCTTTTGTTGTAACGCTTGTTCGACAAGACTCTCGCAACTTATGGCATCGCTGGGATATAAAACAGTAGATCCATGAATTACACGAAATAAAGCCAAGTCTTCTAACCCCATTTGAGAAGGACCGTCCTGTCCAATAGAGACTCCTGCATGCGAACCGTTCACAATCATAGTTGCACCGGAATTTGCTGCCATCCGGAACTGATCCGCGGCACGTGTTAAAAAACATGCAAATGAGGAAACAACCGGTAAATAGCCGCGCGCTGCAAATCCGGATGCAACCCCAACCATATTTTGCTCGGCAATAAACATTTCAAAAAACCGCTCTGGAAATTTCACCCCAAAAAACTCTGTATAGGAAGAATTCTTCACATCACCATCAATAACAACCATGTGTTTTACAAATGCTCCCAATCGCAATAAAGCATTTCCGAACGCCTTACGGGTTGCCACAGGTTTAATAGGATCATACGTTGGTTTTGCAACGCCAGTTAAATCCAATACATGTTTTACTGTAACATCGAGAGGTTTCAGAATCTTCCCTCGAATTTTTAGATCTACTTCACCCAGTTCTTTCAACGCGTTTGGCAATTCAACAGTCGATAGCGGTTTTCCATGCCAGCCCATTGCGTTTTCCAAAAATGAAACGCCTTTGCCTTTGACGGTTTTTGCTAATATTACTACGGGACCTTTATCACCTTTTAGCGCTCCTTCAAATGCACTATCCACTTCTTTCAAGTTGTTTCCGTCAGCGACCGTGACAACACGCCACCCAAATGCTTCAAACCGTTTTTTATAGATTGAAATATCGTATTCATACATCGTTGGATCAGATTGACCTAATCGATTAATATCAACCATCAGCACAAGGTTATCAACTTTTCGATAGCTGGCCGCAGCAGCCGCTTCCCAAACAGATCCTTCTGCAAGTTCTCCATCACCGCACAAAACAAATACACGAGGACTTACGCCTTTCTCTTTCATCCTGATCGCTAATGCTTCGCCTAATCCAACAGATAATCCTTGGCCTAAACTCCCGGTTGCCGCCTCTGTATATTTAAATCGTCCGGTCGGATGACCCTCAAGGACGCTGTCAAACGTCCGGTATCCATCCAGATCTTTTTGCGTGAGTGCTCCAGCCGCTGCATACAGTGCATAATACAATGGTGATGCATGACCTTTACTGAAAATCACCCGGTCGTTGCCTGCATGCTTTGGATTTTCTAAATCATAGCGAAGATATTTGAAAAATAATGTTGTTAATAGTTCAACTGCAGAAAGTGAACTTGTTGGATGCCCACTCCCGGCATTTGTGGTCATTGTGAGGATGTAGTAGCGGATTAATCGAGTTAGCTTTTCTAACGAAGCTTTATCCATGAAGTCATAATATACCCAATTAACTCGAGTCCGCAACTAGCGGACAATATAAATAAGTTAATACCCGAAGGGTATATCACACGAACCGCCAAAGAAGAAACAAATAAATTGGAAATATCATACCAATAGGTCGAATAATTCGACTATAGCTTTGTATGGATTGAAGAACCTCAGACTTTTTTCGCAAACGAAGCCATTTACTATAAAATATGAGAGCTATTGGTGTTTCAATTAAAATTAAGCTTGCCCATCCCAACCATCGAAGGATTGGAAACATAAAAAACAGAACTAAACCAATCAGACCGAGTGTAAACCCTAACCACAAACTCCCGTCTACTCCCAACACGACATGTGTACAATGTAAACCCGCCCGAACATCTGTGTCATAATCGGAAATTTCATAGGGAAATGCAACCGATGTAGCAAGCATACTTAATATGATAGCAATTGAAATAATTTGGTATATATCGGCGTGCCCGACTGTTATTGCTAAATATGGTAAACCGCAACACGCGAATAATTGAACCAATATATCAAGTGCAAAAACACCTTTTAAA
>Ga0182027_10002259_pt1 | contig 31453 bp, 24 predicted proteins | sample 712E1DmetaG_FD_121300 | JGI IMG/M metagenome (GOLD analysis project Ga0182027, IMG submission 121300) | Permafrost microbial communities from Stordalen Mire, Sweden - 712E1D metaG (Illumina Assembly) | ecosystem: Environmental > Terrestrial > Soil > Wetlands > Permafrost | place: Sweden...
ACCGGAATTGCGGGCGAACCTGTTGATTTAGAAGAACTAATGTCAAGGTAAGAGGATTACCTATGGCCTTCCCTACCGATGAAACCGAACTGCACCCAAAAAAGCCCTATGAAATTGCGCATAGGAGCGCAATTCTTGTAAAATAGCATATTACACCGAATGTGATTTTCTTTTTTGCTAACGTTCGTACGGCGGCACACGGGTATGGAAGGCATTCCGCGGAATTTTGAGGCGATGCACTGAGCTTTTGCCGAAGTGTGTTCGACCCGCTTGATTTTTTAGCGGAGGTGACCAGCATATACCCAATAAGGCTGAGCAACCAGGAGCGTCCGTATTTCGGATTGGAATGAGAAGAACTCGATGTTCGACCTGAGGATCCTGTATGCCTCTGCACAGGGGTCTTTGGGTTTGAACTGGGTTATCAGTTTTTGCTGGTCTTCCGAATGTGTCGGCACGACCTTTGCCCGCGTCAACCGTACATAGCCGTTATGCCTTTCGGATGGACCTTGACGGACTGGCTTGACGAGGGGATCGTTGCGACGGACATGATCGAAACGTCATTCACGACCCCGGCCTCGGTGATCATTGCCTCATTCAGTCTTTTTGTGAGAGACAAGAACAGTTCCTCGTTCACCTTCATCCGTTGATACAGGCGCGCATAGGTCATCTGGTCTTCGGGGAGCTTGCGGATCGCGGCGTCATTTTCCTGTTTATTCGCCGGGTGGTTTGTTTTGTAAAACGCGCGATCTTGTATCGTTTCCTGAAAATGCGCTCTAAATCGCTGATTTGAAAATCGGATTGTGACATTACCCATGCCTTGCAAGTGTGAAAATCTAAAATCCGGACAGGTGGCTGTCCCTGATTGCCCCGTGCTCCAGAACAAACAGACGTCGCTTTAACGGCCTGTCGATGATGTGCCTGACATCATTGATAACCAGCACGATGCCGGGAAACACATCGCCCGCAACCTTAAGGACCGGACACGCGCAGGGCATGCATCTAACCTCAAGTGCGGCCAGACTCTTTCTCGCGATGTCGGCTTCGATATCGACCTTAGTTTTGATGTCCATAACGTTTTCCATTTTGTCTATTAAGGCAGTGAAGAGCTCCTTGCTTTTTTTCTTGGAGTTCTCGATTTCCCTGAGCTGGGAGGCGTAGTGAGCGCTTTTCTGCGACAGATCCCTGAGCCGGGATTTGAGCTCATCGATTTGCCTGGCCAACACCGGGTCATTGCCGAGCCGCACCTCGGTTTTGACCTCAGCTTCGGTACCCAGCTTGGACAGGACCATAGATTCTTTCGCATACGAGTTCCCGCCCGCCAGCCCGAGCCCGTTTCCGCGCACGACAATTGATTTGTTGGCATGAAACGAAGCGTCGATAGCCTCTTTTTCCACGGAGATGGTTCCTTCAGCAACAACTTTCTGGTTCCTGACAAACCCCAGTTTGACATCATGGCCGGACACGATGGAGCCTTTGCCGGTGCCGATAAATCCGCTCTTGACAATTACGTCTCCGCCCGCGATAATGGTCGCGTCTTCCACAACGCCGCCGACGGTGACCGACCCGCTCGCTTCCACCTGGAAACCGGACTTAACGTCACCCTGTATTCTGACGGATCCGTTGAATCGTATGTTGCCGGTGGAGAAATCGACATTGCCGCGAACTTCGTGGCACTCGGTGATTTCGATGACGCCTGCCTTGAAAAGAACGCACCCATCGATTTTCGACACCAGGAGCGACGGATCGCATTTGTCAGGTTCCGTATTCTGGATTTGCGGGAACTTGGCTGCAAGCCCTGGTTTTGCCGTGATGACTTTTCCGAGCACGTCGATGCCGTCGATTCCCTGGCCCGGCGGCACGTTGCGTGCGATGGGCTGGCCCTTCTTCACCGCACTGATCGAATTGAATTCACGGTAATCAATGGATCCGTCCGCCGCAGGGGAGAGCTCAACGACCGGCTCCTTGACAAGATATTCGATTCGGCCGTTCTCGCCCGGGACCGGCTTCTTTCCCTCCGCGATGACCAGATTCTCCTCGCCGACACCATGCTCCAAATAGAATTCGAGCGTGATGTCGATGATGTCCTGGTTTACGCCGAAGGTGATGCCGTGCGATTTTATTTCCCGCATGACGTCTGCTGCGCAGGGCCGCTTTTCCGACACCGGGTTTTCCAGGAGTGTCAGAAAAACGGCCTGATTGTCCGGGGAAACCGTTACAATGACAGGATCTTTCGCTTTCGGAGTCGTTACGGTCGTCATAGAGCGCGTCCTTTGAATTTCGTGTATGTCATTCGCTAACGAGGCGCAGCATTTCGGCTGCGATCTTGTCTAGGGGCAAGACCTGTTCTGCGGCTCCGCATTTCACCGCCTCGCCCGGCATGCCCCATACCACGCTCGATGCCTCGTCCTGGGCAACGGTCCGGGCGCCCGCTTCACGCATTGCCTTGAGTCCGAGTGCGCCGTCCGCGCCCATGCCGGTGAGGATAATGCCAACCGCATTCGCGCCAACATACTTTGCGACGGAATTGAACATCACCTCCACACTGGGCCGCTGATGGAACACGGGCGGACCGTCCTTGATCTCGACGTAGTACCGTGCACCGCTGCGCCGCACCACCGCATGATGGTTTCCCGGCGCAATGAGCGCGACCCCTGGCAGGATCGTGTCATTGTTCACCGCCTCACGCACTTCGATGTCGCACACCGAATCGAGGCGCTCGGCAAAGGACTGGGTGAACTTTTCCGGCATGTGCTGCACGATGATCATGCCGGGCGAGTTCCTTGACACCTTCGAAAGCACGTGCTCGATGGCGACCGTGCCGCCTGTCGAAGCGCCGATCGCGATGATCTTGTTGGTTGTTTTTGTCAAGGAACACCGCGCGGGCTGCGAGGTTTTCAAACCTTCCCTGATACGGTTTATTTTCTCGAAACTGACAAGGGACGCGGCCCTGATCTGGTCGATCAGGATGCTGGAAACGTCACCGACCGTGTACGCCTCTCCCGGCTTGGACACCACGTCGATTGCGCCGGCGGCCAGCGCGTCCATGGCCACGGCGCTTCCCTTAGGCGTCAGCGAACTCACGATAATGGTCGGGACCGGATGGAACTGCATGATTTTCCGCAGAAAGGTGAGGCCGTCCATGCGGGGCATTTCGATATCGAGCGTCATGACGTCGGGATCGTGCAGCAGTATCTTGTCGCGCGCGATAAAGGGATCCATGGCTGTGGCCACCACCTCGATATCGCTGGTCCTCGAAAGTTCACGGGACAAAATCTGGCGCACGATTGCCGAATCGTCAACAACAAGCACCTTGATCATGGCTTCTTTGCCTCGTCCGTTTCTAGGATGAACAGCACGGGATTCCCTTCCGCGCCCAGCCAGACGGCGTCGGGACTCGCAAAGTCCTTTTCCATGAGATCATGGGGGATGTTTTTCGGCAGTCCCAGTTCGAACACGGGGGTGTCGCCGTACGCCGCGGTGATGAAGTTTCCCACGATCATGTTGAGCAGCTCCTTGAGCGCGTCCGTCCCCTTGCGGCGCGCGTCGTCGCTGTCACCGTCAATACCGAGCATGTTCGCCGCAGCATAGCACGCGAACCCTTTGCTTACCCACATGCGAAGCTCGCCGCCCGGCGATCCGAAGAACTGCAGCGAGACGCCGTCCGCGTCCCAGGTCGCGTCGGACGGTTTTGCGCCGTCGGCAAGAGCGTCGGTAAAGATGAACGCCGCCTCGCCCAGGATACGGCTGATGGTCTGAGTGGCGATTTCCCGTACGGTGTTCATTTCCATTCCCCCAGTGTTTGAACGATGATGTCCCTGATGTTCTCAGGTGTAAATGGCTTCCGCAAATACCCCTTTATACCTTTGGCCCGGAGTTCGGCTATGCGAGTGGTGCTTCCCTCGGTGGACACGATGACCACCGGTATGTCCTTGTATTCGGGGTGCGCGTTCATGGTCTCGAACAGCGTGATGCCGTCCATTTCGGGCATGTGGATGTCGGTGAACACGATGTCCACGAACGAGTCCTTTAATTTGTCAAGGGCATCTCTGCCGTTTGTCGCCGAAATGATCGCGTCGATGGGCAGCTTGGTCATGCCCAGGGTGCGGGCCAAGACGGCGCGGATCGTGTCCGAATCGTCGACAATCATGATCGAATAGGCCATTGAAATCCTCCGTTTTACGTCATTTCAAACATCGAGAGGACCGATGAAAGCTTGCGGCTGCTGTTCATGCAAATCCCCTCGAACTGATCTCTCGTAAGCCCGACCCTGTGGGCAAGCTCGCTGTCAACGGCAAGACTCATACCTTCGTTGCCGATGCCTTCGCCGATGGTGCGCGCCACGATGTTGGCGACCTTCACCGCGTCCGTCACGGGCTCGCCCAGATTGTCAAGCGAATGATGATTGCGGATCGCCGAAACAATAGGCTCGGGGAGCTTCCACGAAGACGCAATTTCCGCTCCCACGTCCGCGTGCGAAAATCCAAGCGCCCTTTTTTCGGCTTGTTCTGTCGTCAGCTTCAGTGGCTCGTCGAATACCATGCAGAAGATTTTCTTCAAATCATCCGCGGGCGCGCACCTGCAAAGGATGAGCTTGCCGATGTCGTGCAACAGCGCTGCGGTGAACGACAACCCCGCCCGTGCGCTTTTCGTAAGGGCGCCGAGTTGCTCCGCGGCGACCGCGGCGGCAACGCTGTGCCGCCACAGGTCCCTTTCAGAATAGCCGTACGATGCCAGCGGCGCATGCATAACGCCCTTGACGTGACGCGCAACCACCCGTTCCAGGACGCGCGCCCCGCCAAGGCGCACCACCGCATCCTTGACCGTTGCGATTGTCCGCGAAGACGCGGACATGGCCGAATTGGCGTATTTGAGTATGTCAAGGGTGAGCGCCTGGTCGTACTGGAGCACGGTCGCGACGTCGTCCACCGTGCTGTTTACGTCGGAGATCACCTGGGCGATCCGAGGAGCGGTGGACGGGAGCGGCGTCAGTTCGCCGACGGATTTCATGATTTCCAGGATCGTGATCATAACTCCGACCTTTCGCCCCGGCTCGTGAAATACGTCGTGCCTTCTCCGACCTCCAGATACATGGTGCGGGGAAGGTGTCCGCCGACGTTTTCCGCGGCGATCAGAATATTGTTTTTCCAGAACAGTTTGCGCGCAATGACCGTATTCCGTTTTCCGATATCGAAGAAATCCCGGTCTTCGAATACCTGCGCCCCGCCCGCGATCACGACCCGGAGATTCTCTTTCTTGGCGCCGAGCTTATAGGCTTCTTCGAACAATCGTGGTATGCCGGTATCCCCGAACATGAAGGGGTTTTGCTCCGCCTTGCCTGTATCCACACTTGACATAGGAAGCATATAATGGAGGATCCCGCCGACGTTCGACTGCGGGTCGTGAATCGCAACGCCGATGCATGAGCCGAGGGCGTGGGTGACGATGACGTCGCCCGCGGCAGTCGAGAGTTTCATATCCGATACGCCGACGGTGTATTTCATGGCATTGACACAAAGAGGTTGAGTAGTCGAGTAGTTAAGAAGTTGAGAGGTTGGGAATCTGAGAATTTCATAGATTTTTTTGCCGATTCTCTTTGCTTCTAAACTCCTCAACTTCCAGACTTTCCTAGACTCCCAGTTTTTCTTTCAGCGCCTCAGGCGTAAATGGCTTGACAATGTAATTGTTTGCGCCGGCCTTGAGCGCTTCCATCACCTTTGCTTTTTCGGACTCCGACGTGCACATAATTACCTTGATTGTTTTGTACGCCCCGTTTCTCCTGATTGCGGTGAGGCATGTTATTCCGTCCATGACCGGCATATTCCAGTCAAGCAAAACCACGTCGTAGGAAGACGTTGACAATTTGCCAAGCGCTTCGTCGCCATTAGCGGCTTCGTCAACATCGGTGACGCCCATGCTGCCGAGCTGGGTCCTCTGTATCCTCCGCATTGTGGCGGAGTCGTCGACAAGAAGAAGTTTCATTTTGGTTTCTCCTTTAGCATTTGTTGCCGTTCAAGGGCTGACCTCACCCTAGTACCCCGGCCAATCGCTCCGTTCATGGCCGGGGAAAAGGGGTGAGGGCGTCAATTCGTTCTTAACGACACTTCCATGGCAAAATTGCCGAGCGCGCAGGCAAAGGGCACGATTATCGTGGGCACGCCGGTTTGGCCAATAATCACATGGTCCTTGCCGATGATGACGTTCGGCAGGGAGATTGATAATTGATACTGAGTGAGGTCCTGTTTGGCGTTGCCTGCCACGATGTTTGCGATTTCGCCGATGGCGTCGGACAGTTCGGGCCCGACGACCTTGATCTCGGAGCCCAGCATTTTGGACACGACCTTCAGCGCCACGAGTTTTGGAAAACTGATGGCAATACTTCCCTGCGCTTTACCGGAAAGCCCGATGATGCCGGACACGTCGTGGGTTGGTTCCGGTTTGGACTTGAGATGCGGCTTGCCGGGCGTGATGTCGGTGGCAAGCATTGTTTTGAACATGAGAATAGTGGCGGTGATGAACGGATTAACGAATGCGACATTCATAATTACTCCTTTACATAGACAGATGGCATGACTGCCTTGAACCCGGACAACAAGCCGGTCAGGCTCTCTGCATGGCCCACAAAAAGATACCCGTTCGCCTTCACCAGCCGATACAGATCCGTAAGAAGGTTTTTTCGAACAGTGTTATCGAAATAGATCATGACGTTACGGCAGAAAATCCCGTCGAACGGTCCGTTCATGGGAAACGGAGGCTTGGACAGGTTCAACCGGGAGAAGGTGACCATCTCCTTCACTTCCGGCCTCACCGCCCATGAAAGGCCCTTTTCAGTGGTTCTTTTTACGAAGAATCGGTTCTTGAACCCGGGAGGCACGGGCCCGATTTTTTGATCGGAGTAAACCCCTGCTTCGCATTTAGAAAGCACTCGGGTCGAGATGTCGGTGGCCAGAATCTTCACATCCGCAGGACGCCCGTTCAGCGCGTCCGTGACGGTCATGGCCATGGTGTAGGGTTCCTCCCCGGTCGATGATGCGGCGCACCAGAAGCGGAATTTGCGCAACCCCGCAAGGTACCAGCGCCCGACAAGGTCGGCCAGGACGCCGAAGTGGTTGCTTTCTCGGAAAAAGCTCGTGACATTGGTTGAGATCACGTCCAGCAGGTTGACGATTTCCGCGCCACTGTCGTCCGTCAGGACCAGATCGAGATACGCGCCGTCGCTTTCCAGTGAAAGCTCGCGCATACGTTTACCGACGCGCGCCGCGACCAGGGCGACCTTGTTGTCGTTGATGTGAATCCCGGCCTTGTCGTACACGATCTGCCTGAATGCGTCGAAGGTCTTTTTTTCCATTTAGGCCTGTACCGGCGCCGGGTTGAAGATGTCGGCAACGCTTGCGACCAGGTCTTCTCTGGAAAACGGCTTCTTGAGGGTATGCGTCGCCCCGAAAATGTCCGCTGCGTCAAGCAGTGCCTCTTTCATGGCAACGCCGGAAATGGCAAGGATGGGTACGTCCGGATTGATTTTTTCCATGGCGATCATAACGCCCAGGCCGTCCTTGCCCGGCATCATGATGTCGGTGATGACCAGATCATAGGGTTCCTGCTCAAAGTGCCTGACCCCTTCGATCCCGTCATTGCACACCGTAACCATGTGGCCTTCCTCCTCGAGGAAAAAGGCGATGCATTCCCGCATTGCTTCGTCGTCGTCGATAACCAGAATCTTCCGTGTGTTGGTGAACATCATTGTCTCCCGTCAAGCAGCGCAAAAAAGGCGCCCGGATGATTGTTTATGGCCGCAGGGTTTGCGGCGTTTCATGTCGTGACTTTCGATTCAAGGACCTCCCATACGGCAACAAGGATCTGGGACCGGTCGAACGGTTTCTGCAAAACGATATGCGCGCCCAGGCAGTGCGCCATGGAAAGATAGGCTTCCGAATTTGCCGCGCCCGACATGGCGATGATCCTGCATTCCGGATACAGCGACTTGATTTCGCGTATCGTTTCTATGCCTTCAACGTCCGGCATGACAAGATCGGTAATGACCACTTGGGGGACGCGCCGCTTCACCGCCTCCATGCCTTCCATGCCGTTTTTTGCGCAGCAGACCTTGAACCCGGCATTCTCCAGCGCAAAGCAGACATATTCCCGCATTGCTTCGTCGTCGTCGATGACGAGAATGGTGATTTGGCTGTTTTTCACAGAAGTCCCCCTTCGGAGGATCTTCGAGGGGGCGCTGCAATTGCCTGATTCAAGAATCCTAGCATTCTGAGCACCGCGATGACTTTCTCCTTACGGATGGGCTTGACGATATAGCCCTCGCACTGCGACCTGAACGCCTCCATGATGTTGCGGCTGTCGCCAAGCGCCGTGATCATGACGATCTTGGCTCCGTCAAGACCCAGAATTCCCTTTTGTTCCTCAAGAAAACGTATTTGTTTGAGCACGTCCTGGCCGTCCATGCCGGGCAGCATGATGTCAAGGCACACCAGCTGATACGGACTGTCTTTTGCAAGGGCCTTTCGCATGAGGTCGATTGCCGCAATCCCGGTGACTGCCACGTCGCACGTGCCGAATGGTCCAAGCACGGTTTTGAGCAGCGTGGCGCTGATAGTGTCGTCTTCCACGATGAGAATATTCATGACCGATGCTCCTTTATGATGCTCGGGCCTGGCGCCCGGAGATTTTCGTTGCAAGCGGCGAAAATACCGTCCGCAGCCTTGACAAGACGGTCTGAAATGCCGCCGCGTCGGCGCTGCCGTTCAGGTGGTCTGCCATTGCAGCGGCTGTCGCCATTTCCTCCGCGCCGATGTTGAGGCAGGCGCCCTTGATCGTATGTGCAAACCGTTTTGCCGAGGCTACATCGTTCACCGCAAGGGCCGCCTCCATGTTTGCCATGAGTTTCGGCATGTCCTGGCAAAAGTGAGCAAGGATGTCCGCAGCAAGCGTCTCGTCATTGTCAAGCGTTTCAAGAAGCCCCTGTGTGTCGAGCACGGTCGGGCGTGTCCCGACAACGACGGTCCGTTCGGATTTCTTGATTGCCAGTCCGATTGTTTCCAGAAGAGACTCGCGGCGGACCGGTTTTACCAGAAAGAAATCAATGCCTGCGTCCATGCACAGCGCCTGGTCTTCCCTGGAGCTTGAGGCGGTCATGGCTATGATGGGCACGCCGTGATCGAGCACCGGGGAGGTTGTATCCCTGATTCTTTGCGCAGCGGAGATGCCGTCCATAACCGGCATCTGAAGATCCAGAAACACGCACGCATACCTCTTGCGGTGAAGCGCGGCAACCGCCTGCTCGCCGTTATCGGTCATCTCCACGGCGAACCCGAGGCTTTCCAGCGTCTTCCGTATTACGATCTGGTTAATCTCGTTGTCTTCTGCCACGAGCACGGCAACGGGCTGACTTTGTCCGGAAACCGGCGCATACGGTCCTGCCTCGAAACGACGCAGCGATGAAGGCAGAAGTGCCGTACCCACAGGAAGCGTCACGGACGCCGTAAAAATCGATCCCTCGCCGACGGCGCTCGTTACCTCTATGGTCCCTCCCATGAGTTCCATGATGCGTTTGGAAATGGCAAGGCCCAGGCCCGTTCCGCCGTACTTGCGAACATGAGAATTGTCGAGCTGGATGAATTGTTTGAACAGCAGAGAGATCTGGTCTTCCGCAATGCCGATGCCCGTGTCTGTCACCGAACAGGTGAGGTGAGCAGTGTTATCCAAAACGTCACTGCCGAAGGTGCCGATTCTGCATACGTCAAGCGTCACCGAGCCTTGTTCCGTGAACTTTATCGCGTTGTTGGCAAGGTTGAGGAGCACCTGGCGCAGGCGCGCGGGATCGCCCACCAGGGACTGCGGCACGTCCGGGTGCACGATGCAGGCGAAATCCAGCCCTTTTGCGCGCGCCCTGGCTTCGAGAATCTCGCGCACTTCCGTAACAACGTTGTGGATGCTGAATTCCTTTTTGTCTATACGCAGCCGGCCCGCCTCGATCCTGGAAAAGTCGAGAAGGTCTTCGATGAGCGTCAAAAGCGCGTCTCCCGATACGCGTATGACGTCGACGATCTTTTTCTGCTCGTCGGCAAGCTTGGTTTCCATAAGCAGGTCGATCATGCCGATGACCCCGTTTAAGGGAGTGCGTATCTCATGACTCATGGTGGCAAGGAATTGACTCTTTGCGATGCTGGCAAGCTCCGCTTTTACCGTCATTGCGTTGGCGCGCTCGATCGCCTTCTCCAGGTCTTTCTCGAGTCTCTTTTGTTCCGTCACATCAATGGTGACGCACACAACGGAATCCGGTTTCCCCTCGCCGGCGCGTATTGGCGAGATGCTGGTGCGAAACCATCCCGATTTGCCGTTGAGAATGCTTTCCGCAATCGACACGGTCCGTTGGCCGGTCGCGATGACTCCGGAGATGTTCTTCATCTGCGATTCCGCGATTCTCGGCGGGAACAGATCCCGCATCGTTTTGCCCGTATAATCGCCCGGTGTGCCGCCAAGGCGGGCGGCAGCGGCGTTGTTGAAGTAGAGAAATTCTCCCGATTCGTGTACGGCGAACACGGCCTCGGTCATGTTTTCGACAATCGTCCTGTAATACAAATCCAGGTTCTCCGGAGGCCCGTTCAGCGTTGATGCCAAGGGCTGTTTTGTGACGCTGTCGTTTTCGAATTGCATTTTTTATGAGCCCTTTTTTCCGGATTTGTTGTTTTCCAGGGAAAACGCCTTGACGAATGCTGCAACATGGTCCGTATGACACGGAGAGAAGAGGTCTGCGCCCCGGCCGCCGCCGCTCGAAAGGAAACAATACCCCGCGGAAGCGGAAACGGCCCGCCAATCAAGCCACGAACGTGCGACTGGGCCCCTTTTTCTGCTTGAAACGTTCATGGTCATCGTTCTCGCCATTGTTTGATTCAACTTATCTTCGGTCAACATAGGAATCCCTTCCAGAGTAAAAGGTCCGTACAGGCCCGCAGAGGCGGGTCGGTACGGGAGAAAGTTAGAACTGCTTCAACGCTTCATCGCCCATGGGAATCATTTCATCCGCATGGACTTTCTTCGCATTGGCAAAGTCCGCCTTTTTGAAGGTCTTCTTGCCATTACCGTTGCCGTCGTGCCCCGAGTGAGCGAGAGACGGCTTCTGGGACTTATCGTGATGGACCTGAATGTGCGCCACGGATGCCGCGTGGTGCGTTGCCACGGACTTCTTCTGCACGGCCTGGGAGAGCGCGAACTGCGCGATCATGCTTTGCAGTTCCTCGGCCTGTGAGCTCATCTCTTCAGCCGCGCTTGCGGATTCCTCGGAATTGGCCGCATTCTGCTGCGTCACCTTGTCCATCTGCGCCACGGCAGTGTTCACCTGGTCAATGCCCTGGCTCTGCTCGCCGGACGCTGCCGCGATTTCGGCGATCAGGTCATTCACCTTCTTCACGCTCGTGGCAATCGCGCCGAACGACTTGGAAACTTCGGTGGCGATATTCACGCCGTCGCCGGCGTTCTTCACCGATTCCGCAATCATGTCCGCGGTGTTCTTGGCCGCCTGGGCGCTTCTTTGTGCCAGGTTGCGCACCTCTTCGGCTACGACCGCGAATCCACGACCGGCTTCACCGGCCCGTGCTGCTTCGACCGCCGCATTGAGCGCAAGCAGGTTGGTCTGCATGGCAATTTCGTCGATGGTCTTGACAATCTTTGCAGTCTGGTCGCTGCTCTCCTTGATCTTGTTTATGGACGAGGACATTCTGTTCATAGCCTCGGTGCCCTCTGCGGCGTTGTTGTTTGCCTCACCCGCAAGCGACTTAGCCTGATTGGCGTTCTCGGCATTCTGTTTTGTCATTGAAGACATTTCCTCAAGGGAACTTGAAACTTCCTCAAGGGAACTGGCCTGCTCGTTTGCGCCTTGGGCCAGGCTCTGGCTGCCTGCCGAAATCTGCTGGCTCCCTGAGCTGACCTGCTCGGTGGCCTCTGCAACCTGTGTCAATGCGGTGTCAAGGTTCTCAACCGCGGTATTCAGGGAAATCTTGATCTTTGCGTGATCGCCTTTGTAGTCGCCTTTTACCCGTGCGCTCATGTCGCGGCCCGCGACTTTTTCCAGGACCTCGGCCGCCTCGTTGATGGGTTGGAGTATCGCGTCGAGCATGTTGTTGACGCCGGTGACGACATCGGCATACGAGCCTTTGAACTGCTCGGGTTTCCCGCGAGTAGACAACATGCCGTCGGCCGATGCCTTGCTCAATCTCCCCATTTCGTCAACAAGCTTGCGGATTGATTCGGCAGTCTCGTTGATCGCCTGTTTCATTTTTTCATGGTCGCCCTTGCATGCAACTTCGACGCGCTCGTTAAGGTTACCGACTGCTACCTGGGCCAGCACGCGGTTTCCCTCGCCGATCGGGAGAAGTATCGCGTCCAACATCGTATTGACGCCCTGCACAATTTCCGCATAGGCGCCTTTGAAATGGTCAGCCTTTCCGCGTTCCGAAAGCAGCCCTTCACGTGATGCAATGGTCAGCCGTCCCATTTCTTTCTGCAAGTCCTGCAAGACTGTTGCGACACTGTTGATTGCCTGCTTCATCTTTTCGTGGTCGCCCTTGTATGTTTGAGCAATCAGTTCGTCTATCTTGCCCGCCGACACTTGGGCCAGTACGCGGTTTCCTTCGCCGATGGGGATGAGAATCGCGTCCAACATGGCGTTGACACCAAGGACGATTTCGCCGTACGCGCCCTTGAACTGGGCCGCCTTTCCACGTTCTGAGAGTTGTCCTTCGCGGGACGCCACCGTCAACAGCGCCAGTTCCTTTTTCAATTCCTGCAAAACAGTAGCTACGTTGTTGATTGCCTGCTTCATCTTTTCATGGTCGCCCTTGTAGGTCTGCGTTATCAGTTCGTCTATCTTGCCCGCCGACACCTGGGTCAGTACGCGGTTTCCTTCGCCGATGGGGATGAGGATCGCGTCCAACATGGCGTTGACACCAAGGACAATTTCTCCATACGCGCCCTTGAACTGGTCGGCCTTTCCGCGCTCACCGAGTTCTCCGTCGCGCGACGCGATAGTCAACCGCCCCAACTCTTTCTGCAATCCCTGCAATACCGTGGCCACATTGTTGATAGCTTGCTTCATTTTTTCGTGGTCGCCATTATAGTTCTGCGTGATCAGCTCGTCAATCTTGCCCGCTGACACTTGAGCCAGCACGCGGTTTCCCTCGCCGATCGGGATCAGGATCGCATCAAGCATTTCATTGACACGCCGGAGCAATTCCTGGGAATCGCCGGCAACCCTGGTAAGGTCGGCGCGTTCGGTAAGCCGGCCGGCTTTGGAGGCATCGGCCAAACGGGTAATTTCGGCCAACACGACTTGGTTGTCCAAAGCTGATTTGCCTGCATTTGTCTTTTTTACGACTGCTTTCGAAGCCATACTGCATTCTCCTTTTTAAACGGTTTGTTTTATGAATTTCAAATCCGATTTGTTGTTTCGACCGCTACTGGGGCTGCGCCGAGCTCTGTGCTACCTTCGTCAACGAGGCGATCTCGGCCATGGAGAGGACTTTTTCAATGTCCAGCAGCATTTTCACCGTTGTCCCGACCTTTCCGATGCCGAGGATAAAGTCGGTATTGATGCTGGCTCCGAACGAAGGCGTTTCTTCGATGTTGTCGGATTTGATGTCAAGGACTTCCTTGACCTCGTCGATAATGGTGCCCATGACGACCTTGGAGTTCCCGGTTGTCACCTGAACGACGATGATGCAGGTTTTGTCCGTGTCCTTGGCCGATTCCATGTTGAATTTCTTTCGCAGGTCAACCACCGGAATGACCTTGCCGCGAAGGTTGATGACCCCGCGCATGTAATCCGGTGTTCGCGGCACCTTGGTCACTGCCTGCATTTGGATGATCTCCTGGACCTTGAGGATTTCAAGGCCGTATTCCTCGTCGGCAAGCCGAAACGTCAAGTACTTGCCTGCGAGTTGCTGCCCGACGTCTGTTCTCGTGGCCGTGCCGGGCTGTTCCGCTACTGCTACTGTCATAGGACCTCCTTATAGGTAAAAAAGGAATCAGGTTTCTTTGTCATCAGGCCAGATCAGGCGGCGCTCTGCAATTCCTCCCCAGGATTTGTCGAAACGCCGCCCCTCTGACTTTCACCGGACAATTTCACAATGCCGCCGACGTCAAGGATCAGGCTTACCGTGCCGTCGCTCATGATCGCGCCGCCCGTGACGCCCGGAATGTCGTGCATGCGGTCGCCCAGGCTCTTGATCACCACCTGCTGCTGGCCCACGATTTCATTCAGGAACAGCCCGATCTTCTTGCCCATCATGTCCTCAACGATCATGACGATCCCGTTTGTAAGGTCCCATTCCGGTTTTCCTCTGTTGAGGAGCGCCGCAAGGTGGACCAGGATGATGAGCTCACCGCGCACCGAAATCATTTTTCCCCTGCCCAGCACGGTCTGGACCTGTTCCGCGGTGGCCTTGAGCGATTCCAGAATGGCAAGAGTCGGAATGATGTACTTGTCATTTCCCGCCCGAACGACCATGCCGTCGACAATGGCGAGGGTAAGCGGAAGACGGATCGAAAACGTCGTGCCCTTGCCGGGCGTGGAGGAAATTTCGCACGACCCCCGCAGCGCCTCGATGTTACGGCGTACGACGTCCATTCCTACGCCCCGGCCGCTGACGTCCGTGACGACCTTTGCGGTCGAGAACCCTGGAAGGAAAATGAACTGGAATATCTCTTCGTCCGTCAGGTTTGCGCCTTCCTTGCACAGGCCTTTGCTTACTGCCTTTTTGTAAATCGCTTCCTTGTCCAGCCCTTTGCCGTCGTCCATGACCTCGATGAAGATGCTGCCGGCGCGATGAAAGGCCCGGAGCCTCACCGTTGCCTTGAGCGGTTTTCCGCTCCTGGCGCGTTCCTCGCGCGGCTCTATGCCGTGGTCAATGGAATTCCGGATCATGTGGATGAGCGGATCGCCGATGTTCTCAACAACTGATTTGTCAAGTTCCGTATCGTCGCCCTCGGTCACGAAATCAAGGTCGCGGTCGCATTTTTTCGAGAGGTCGCGGGCAAGCCTCGCCATTTTCTGGAACGTGGACTTGACGGAAACCATCCGAAGCGACATGGCAAGCTCCTGGATCTGGCGCATGATGGTGTTGGCATGGGCGATTTTCGTGATCAGGGCCTGGTCCGCCACCGACATGAGCAGGGGAGCGGCGTTTACCATGGACTGCGCAATGACCGCTTCGCCGATTGAGTCAACGAGCTGGTCGATGCGGTTGACCGGCACGCGAATGGTTTCTTCGACATTTTTCATTTGCCGCGCGGTTGTCTGGGCCGCCAGCGCTCCGCCGACCGCGCGAGCCGGTATGGCCGCTTCGGACAGCAGTATTTCGCCGATCTTCCGCGGATCGCCCCTACTTTGCTTTTGCAGGGCAGCCTGCACTTCTTCGGCAGAGGCCTTTCCGCTTTCGATAAGTATTTCGCCCACCTTCTTTTCCGCCGAACCTGAAGGCGTCGTCGCAGCGGGCGCGTCGTTGGTCAGCGTGGTGGACAGTTTGTTAATGCAGGCGGCGTACGATTCCGGAATGACAAACTGATCGCCCTTCATGGCCGGCTCGATTGCAGCGATGAGCGCTTTGAGGCAATCGTTGCCTTCGAGAAAGACGTCGATGGGCCCGGCGCCCAAAACAAGCTCGCCCTTGCGTGCCAAATCCATCTGGCTTTCCATTTTGTGAGCAAGGGAGGCAATTTCCTTTAATCCGAGGAATCCAGCCACGCCTTTGACCGTGTGCCACGCGCGGAAAATGCTGTTGAGGTTTTCCTTGTTGTTCGGATCTGTCTCGAGTTCCAGAAGCAGGGTCTCGGCCGTGTGCATGTGGTCGCGCGACTCGTTGATGAAATCGCCCATGAGCGACGCATCGCAGGCCTGTATGTCCTGTGACGACGTCCGCCGTGCGTTGGATACTGAAGATTGCTGCGTACTGCGATTCTCAGCCGGCTCTTCGACATGCCCTACGGGGTTTGCCGCTTCGACGTTTGGTAACTGCTGGGGAAGTGTAGTGGTTATGGAAGAGGGCGCACCTTTGGTACTTTGCGCTTGGTTCTCTGTCGGGAGTGCCGAAGCTTCATTTCCCTTCGGGCATGCCGAAGAGCCGGCCGAGGTTTCGCAGAACGATTTGATTTCCGATTCGGTAAGCAGTGCTTTGCCGCCGGTCGCCAGGGCGGCAAGTTTTGACGACAGCAAGTCCTTGAGCCTGAACAGGGCGTCCGCGTCAAGAGAATCTTTTTCGAGCATGTCCTCAACGCCGTGAATGAACTTCGAGTACTCGCTCAGGTCAAGAACGCCGAACTCGCCCTTCCAGGTGTGGAGCACGCGCTTGATCGCTCCCTTGGCCTGGGGATCGCCTTTTTCGTATTCAAGTATATAGGCTTCGAAATCCTCGAGCACGGGCTGTTGCGTAGAGGCAAACTTGACGAGCAATTCTTTCAGGTCGCTCTGCGCTTCAGAAGATTCATCGCCCCGCCCGGCGGCCGGAATGTCCATGCCGTGTTTTTGTTCATTCGGCTGAACGCTCGGCTCAGGGGGCGTGATCGCCGCCATTTCACGGATCGATTTCTGCATTTTGTCAATACATTCGCAGAGTTTCTTGCACCCGGAATCAAATTCGGTTTCGGCCATGATGATGTGCTGGGCAAGGCCTGCGGCGCGGCTGGCCTGGGTGGCCATTGCCTTGGGCACGCCTTCGGCAGCGGCGAGTGATTCGAGGATAGCGTTGATCGTCGAAAGGGCCGAAAGGTCGGACTTGTCGATAAGCGGGACCTGGGACGCTGCGGCGTTGAGCAGTGATTCGAAATTCACCGGCGTACTATTCATGATGAACTCCGTCGCGGTGAAGGGCGCGCTGCTGGGACAGAATGACCTGCCTGTCTTTTGTTTCCACCAGGCGTACCACAACGGCGAATAAATCGCTTAGCTCGAACGGCTTTACGAAAAAAAACGCCGGCGCAAGGCTTCGCGCCTGGATTTCGAGGTCGTGGGTATATTTGGCACAGGTAAGTACCAGCGCAGTCCCGGGCGTTCGGCTGTGCAGCCCGGCGCAGAGCTTTTCACGGACATGCGGCTCGCAGAACTCCACAATGGCGATATCGTAGTTGTCATGAACGAGCGATTCTATGGCTGCATCAAAATCTTCGAATTCCGAAACCGCGAATTGCCGGCCTGAGAAGAAATGCGTGACCGAATTCATGAAGACCGTGTCTGAGTCTGCGATGAGTATTGTGCCTTCCATGATCCAGCTCCACAATCAGGGTTTGATAAAGTTTGCCGGGCGAACCTATACGGATGGCAAATTGCGTGCCGTTGTCCGAGGACCACGAAAATTTAAGGAGTTAGCTCATGTAAAGAACATATGCGAATTGCCGGACGCGGCGAAGCGTGTTCTTTTTACACGGATCAAAGGGGCGCCTGCGGCCGTAACCGTGCGTTTTTGACACGGGGACATGAAATCTTGTCGCCTCACACCTGACTTCGTCTTTCCCCTCTCCCATTAATGGGATACGGGCGGCCGAAGGCCGTGTGAGGGTCATGAGAATAAACTGAAAGTGTTTTGCTTATGAACTGCTTAGCAATAATAAAAGGAATCTACAAAAGTCTTCCTGCGGGGGATCTAGGGGGCGTGATGAGCTTCCAGTAGAATGTTTTCGGGGGTGTTGACAAGAGGCGAAAGGTCTACAGCCACCTGCCGGGCGGCCGCAGGCAGAAAGATGTGAAACGTGGTTCCGATTCCGGGTTTGGTTTCCACGGTAATGCCTCCGCCGTGACGGCGCACGATCGAATGGCAGGTGGCAAGTCCCAAACCGCTCCCGGCCTTCTTTGTGGTGAAGAACGGGTCGAAAATGCGGGGCAGCACTTCGGGCGCGATGCCGGTGCCGGTGTCCTTGATTGAAATGCGGACATAATCGCCTTTGCCAATGCCTGCCACATCGAGCTCACCCAGGCTGATATTTGCAGCGGAAACCGCAATACTGCCTCCGGCAGGCATTGCCTGGCGCGCGTTGATGACCATATTGTCAATCACCTGGCTGATTTGGTTGCTGTCGTAATCGCAGGACCACAAGGAAGGCGGCGTGTCGAAGCTACACGGAGTTGCGGAACCGCTCAGCGCGAACGTCGCGGCTTCCTTGATACAGGGGAAAACGGGACCGAATTTTTTGTCCGGCGCACCGCCTTTGGCAAAGGTGATGAGCTGTTGGGTAAGTCCTCGCGCACGCTCTATGGAGGTCAGAGCTTTTGTAAGATAGCTGGAGATTATGGAGTCGGATGTTTCCGACTGCGCGAGATCGATGTACCCGAATATCCCGCTCAGGAGGTTGTTGAAATCGTGGGCAATACCTCCGGCAAGTACGCCCAGGGATTCGAGTTTCTGCATCTGTTGGAGCCGGTTCTCAAGCTTGACGCGATGCTCCTCGGCCCGTTTGTGTGCCGTAAGGTCGGTACTGACGCTCACGACAACATCGTGTCCGTCCCACTCAACGGCGCGAAAATTGACCATGAGAGGCAGGGGAGAGCCGTCTTTACGCAGGTGGATTGTCTCAAATGAGGCACTTCCGTTTTTGAAAAGTTGTTCCATCCTCACCTCGCTGGCCTTCCCGCGCCGCTGGTCAATAAGATCAAACAGGTTCATTTTCATGATTTCATCAAGCGTATACCCGTGAAGGTTGCATGCCTGTTTATTGGCATAGAGCATGTTGCCCTTGAGGTCATTTGCCATAACCAGTCCGGGCGCAATGTCGAGCATGAATGAGAGATGTTCCTTTTCGCCTTGCGCCCGTTTCAAATCAGATATGTCAATGACTGACCCTTCCAGAATTCCCTTGTCCTTGTAAAGCCGGATGGACGTCAGGCATTGGCGTTCCTCTCCCTGCTTGTTGAGCAGTCTGCACTCAAAATTCGTTACCCGGCCGGATTCTTCGAGTTTGCCGACCATGTCTTGGCGTTGGGTCGGATCCGCCCAGTGCAGGGCGGACATGCTCCCCAGCATGTCCCGGCGGGTGTAGCCGAAGATCTCAAGATATTTGTCGTTGAAGTCCAGGACTTCAGATCCGTCAAGTCTGGTTCTGAACATCCCGACTTCTGCGTTGTTGAAGAGGCTGCGGTATTTTTCCTCGCTCTCACGAATGGCCTGCTCGGAGATATTGGGGTGCTTGGTTTTCATGGTCAACGGTCCTTGGCTCTGGCTATGGCAAAAACGCCCTGCACCTCACCCTTTGAGTCGCGATAAATCGTGGCGTTGAACGACACCGGAACGCATTGCCCGGATGCCGTGACCAGGTTCAGGTCATACGTGCGGACTTCCTGGTCTGTGAATGTTTTTTCCACGCCGGCTTTCGCGCGCAGCGGATCGTCGAAAAATGATTTGAACGGCGCGCCGATCAGCTGCTCCCGGGTTCTTCCGGTCATCTGCGTTGCAGCACGATTCACGTCGGTTATCACGCCGCCGCGATTAATGGTGACCATCAGGTCGATGCAGCATTCGATGAGGCCACGGGCGTAGTTCTTCGCCTCCTCAAGCTCATGCATCATTTTCAACCGTTCGCGGATGTCGCGCGCAGCGGCAAAAATGCCCTGTACCACGCCCTCGGAATCGCGAAAAACCGTGGCGTTGAACGATACCGGTATGTGTTCTCCCGCTGTATTGACAAGCGTCAATACGTAATTCCGCACGCTGCCGTTTGTGAACGTGGATTCCACGCCGTGCGCCGCCTTTTCACGGCACACGAACAGTTTGTCGAACGGCGATCCGATGAGCTCGCTACGGCTCCGGCCGGTCAGTTCCACAACGGCTTCGTTGACGTCGGTTATGGCGCCGTCCTTGTCTATCACCATAAGGGAATCGAGACTCGCTTCGAGCAGGCCTCGCGCATACGTGGCGTTCCTGCTCACGTCGGAAAAAACGGCCGCTGACACCGGGCTAATGCAGAACAGAGACCCGTGGACAAGGCCGTCGCTGCGGTCACGGTACACGAGCCCGTTGAGGAGTACCGGAACGGCGGATTCGTCCGGCAGGCGCAGGCGCTGGGGCGACGCGGTCTCCCTGCCGTGTGCGAGGCACGAGGCGAGACAGGCCGTGACGCGATCGTGATTGACAAAGAAAGAAGCGAAGGCCTCTCCCGCAACCTGTCCGCGCGTTCGCTTCAAAAGCTCGCAGGCCGGGCCGTTGACATCGGTGACCAGCCCCTGATCGCTTATGGTGAAAAGCGGCGAGGTTACGGCGCCCAGCAGGCCCGAGGTGAAATGATGGGCATAGTGTACCTCGCCAGTATGCTCGAGCGGCCTGCTGGTGGATTCTTCAACAGCGGATTTACGCGATTCCCTGTAGATGTGCGCCATGAGTGCGTCCACATTCGCCTTTGATGGAAACGCCCAGTCTTTTCTGCCCGGAACAATAAGTACTTCGTGGATCACGAATGCGCCGTCCGCCTCGCGGGTTTCGGCGGTTTCGAGGCCGCGTATGCGGTCAATGGTGGCGGCATAGTCAATTGCCGGCCCTTTTCCAAAGCCCGTGCAATACGGCTTGATGGTGAGCATGGGTCCGCGCAAAGGGTGGCTGAATATCCAGAACGGGAACCATTTACAGACAAGATACCGGTTGTCGTGCTTGGAGCAGGAGTTGTCCGCGGTCAGGAAAGGACACGGCTCATAGGTGAGCTGGGCGACCTTGCGGGCGTAGCGGCAGCATTCGCCGCACCGCTGGCATTCGAAGCGGGTTTTACCCGGTATCACGAAATGGCTTTTGGTGAGGATGCCGAGTACATCGGGATTGGAAACGTGTATGCCCAGTGTCTTGAGTCCTTCCGCCCTTTGCGGCGAAGCGAGGCTGTTGTAGGTCTCAAACTGGTCCCACGAATCCAGGCTGTTTTTTTCAAGCACAAAGGCGGTTCTCGCCATGGCGGCTGATGGCCTGGGACGGGGGAAAATGCGTTTGTTATGTTTGCTCATAAGTTTCTCCTGGAGGAAAACGCAAACAATGTGCCATTGCAATAATCATTGAGAAAAACCAATGCGTTAAAGAAGTGATAATGATTGAGAATGCGGGACGCCAAAATTTCCGTGTGGTTTTTACACGGTGCATTTACAGCGGGTTTATTTTGTTTTCTCGAACTTTAAATGGTTATTCAGCAATTTTGCAAGCTCTGTTTTTCTGAACGGCTTGCAAATGCTTGCAGTAAAGCCGTACTCTTTTGGATTTGCCATGACCGGGTCTTTCGCGTAACCGCTTGCCACGAAAACAGGGACATCCGCGCCGGTCTTTAGTTTTCGTATTTCCCGAATGGCTTCCTTGCCGCCCATGCCGCCGGGAATGGTAAGGTCGAGGATGACGAGGTCGAATGGCGTTTCCGCCTCCGCGGCCTTTTTAAATTTATCAATGGTCTCACGGCCGTTTACGGCGGTGTCAACCGTGTAGCCCATACCGGTCAGCATGGCGGTGGCAATATCGAGGATGAAGTCTTCGTCGTCCATGACAAGCACCCTGCCGGATCCTTTGTGGCTGGCGGCATGCGGCGCCACGGCGGTCGGGACCGCACCGGCCGAGGCCGGAAGATGGATCGTGAATGTGCTGCCTTTTCCCTGCACGGACTCCGCGGACACCGTGCCGACGTGTTTATTGACAATAGAATAAACCGTGGCGAGCCCGAGGCCGTTGCCCTTCTGCTTCGTGGTGAAGAACGGGTCGAAGATGCGAGGCAGAATGTTTTGCGGAATGCCGACTCCGGTGTCTGCAAAGGAAAGCTTTACATAACGGCCTTCCGCAAGTCTTGGTATTTCGTCCGGCCCGACCTCGGCGTTTGCCCCGCTCACCGTGATCGAACCCCCTGCCGGCATTGCCTGCACCGCGTTGAGCACGATGTTGTGGACCACTTGGCCAAGCTGGTTCTCGTCAAAGTCACACGGCCACAGATTTTCCGAAATGTCAAAGGAGCACGAGGCGCTGGAACCGCTGAGCGCGAACTTCGTGTTTTCCGTGAGCACCGGTCCGAGCATCCCTGTTTTTTTCGCCGGTGCTCCGCCTTTGGAAAACGTGAGGAGCTGCTGCGTCAGGTCTTTGGCCCGCGAAAAGGGCTTAAGAGCCTTTTCGATGCTCCTGCGGACCGCGCTGCCCGGTTCGCTGTCTTCGCGCGCAAGGTCGAGATACCCGAAAATGCCGCTTAAAAGGTTGTTGAAATCATGGGCAATGCCGCCGGCAAGCACGCCGAGCGATTCGAGCTTGTCTGCGTTCCGCAGCGCGTCCTGCGCACGTTTGATGTCCGTGATGTCGATGATCGATCCTTCAAGGATTCCCCTGTCTTTGTAAAGCCGTACCGATGCGAGACAGTCCCGCGCCTGTCCCTGCTTGTTCAGCATTGTGCAGGGGAAATTCAACACAAATTTGTCTTTCTTTACTTTGGCGAGCAATTCTTCGCGTTCGGCCGGGTCGGCCCAGTAGGCGAGTGTCGAGCCGCCTTGCATTTCTTCGCGTGTCCTGCCGAAAATTTCAAGATATTTATCGTTAAAGTCAAGTATCTCCGACCCGTCCGCCTTGGTCCTGAACATGCCGGCCTCGGCGTTGTTGAAAAGGTTGCGGTATTTCTTTTCGCTTTCCGCAAGCGCCTCCTGCATCCGTTTCCGGTCGGTGATGTCGCGAACGATTCCCTGCAATCTGCCGTCCCAGAGTTTCTTGGCGCTTATTTCCGCATTAAAAACCGACCCGTCTTTCCGCCGCATCCTGCGCTCGCTTATAAGCTCGTGTCCGGCATTGAGTTCCTCAAACCGGACCGGCACAGCCGATACGTCCTCGGGCAGAAGCAGATCTTTCATGGAAAGACCGAGGATTTCCTCGCGCGAATATCCGACCATGGCGCAGGCGCGCGGGTTCGCGTCTGTATAGTGTCCGTCTGCACCGGCGATGAAAATGCCGTCCGACGCCTGATCGACAACGGTACGATAATTGACCTCGCTTTCGCGCAGACCTGCAGTCGCCGACTTTGCTTCCGCATAACTTGCGGCAAGAAGAAACCCGGTGACTGCCGTGAACCCGAGGTACAACTGCGCGAGCAGCAGGCGCGTCTGCGGCGTGTCACCGCCCCAGAGCAGGGGCCCCGTGGCGACAACTTTACTCGTAATAACAAAGACCGCGAGCGTGACCACCGCGAGCGTCACCCATCGCTGTCCCAGCCGCAGTGCGGCCCAGGCAAGCAGGGCGAATAGCATGTAGGGTTCAGGGGCGAAAATAGTATGTACGACATCCGGCTTGAATGAAAGCCATGTCGCCGCCACCCAGAAAACGGTGAATACGGCCGGTTCAACGGCCTTGCTCAACCGGAAATCTGTAATTACTCCTTTGAAATTGCTCCAGGACACGATCAACGGCGTTACGAGCAGAATGCCCAGTCCATCGGCAACCCACCATGTTTGCCAGAAATTCCAGAACGATGCGGTATGGGTAAGAAAAGCAGTGCCTGCGCCGATAATGGATGTGCAGGCGTTCACCACGGTCGAGGCGAAAATAAGGGCGTCCACATCCTTCACGCTGGCAAGCGTCAGGCTTTTTCCGCGCCATGCGGTAATCACCAATGCACAGGCAAGCGATTCAAGGACGTTCGCGGTCATGAACCCGAGGCTGCAGACCACCGGACGTCCCGATAAAAGATTGGCCGTGTTTCCGGCGACAAACATCACTGCAATGATGGCAGGCCACAAACGTCGTTGACAAAGCAAAAGCGACGCAAGCCCTATGCCGCCCGCGGGCCACACGGCCATCAGCACCTTAGCGGAATCAGGAAAGAAAAAGGCGATCTGGTGGGCGAGGAAATAGGCCAGACCTATGGCCGAGACAAGTATTGCATCGCGTCTGAATGATTGGTTGGCTTTCATGAAACTCCATGTGACAGCGCCTCACCCTTTTTTTCGGCCGGGGTGATTAGGTGAGGTGAGCGTTGAAAGGAAATGGGCTGTTTGTAAATTATCTGATAGCCAACTATTAACTGTCCACTTTTAACAGTCAACTGTCAACTCCTTTCTTCCTTCATCACCTTTCCCACTGCCTTCGCGAGTTCCGACTTGTCATACGGCTTGCGCACCGATTCGTCGAAGCCGTTTTCGCGCGGGTGCGACATGATCGGGTCGTCGGAATAGCCGCTCGACGCCATGATTTTTGCCGATGGCGCGATTTTCCTGAGCTCGTCCTTGGTCTGTTTGCCTCCCATACCGCCGGGAATGGTGAGGTCGAGAATGACGAGGCTGAACGGACTGCCATCAGCCCGAGCATTATTGAATTTTTCAATCGCCTCGCGGCCGTGAGTCGCGGTGTCGACCGTGTAGCCCATACCCGTCAGCATGGCGGCCGCGACGTCGAGAATGAAGTCCTCATCGTCCATGACAAGCACCCTGCCGCTGCCCGTATGCGTGGCGTCTGTTTCGGCTTTTTGTTCGAGCGCAGCGGAATTATTAGATGAGGGAAGGTAGATAAAAAACATAGAGCCCTTTCCAAGCTCGCTCTCCGCTTCGATGATGCCTTCATGTCGCTTTACAATAGAATATGATGTCGCGAGCCCGAGGCCGCTTCCTTTTTGCTTGGTTGTAAAGAAAGGGTCGAAAATACGTGGAAGATGTTCCGGGGCAATGCCTGTTCCCTGGTCGGCTATGGAAATGCGCACGTAATTGCCGGGCGAAAGCACTGCGGGCAACGGAGAACCGGCAGGAATATTCTCCGCGGAAACGGTTATGGCGCCGCCCATGGGCATTGCATCGCGCGCATTGATCACGATATTATCCAGCGCCTGGCCAATCTGGTTCTCGTCCACGTCGCAATGCCACAGGTCGCCTTCGATTTCATAGTGCGGCTTGACCTGCGAACCGCTCAGCGCGAAATGGACCGCATTTCGGATGAGAGGAGAAAGCGAATGCGTCTTCTTCGCAGGCGCGCCGCCCTTGGAAAAGGTAAGGAGCTGGCTCGTCAGGTCCTTTGCCCTGCCGAAAACGGAAAAGGCCTTTTCAAGATAATCCGATGCCACGGAATCGTTTTTCACGCTCTCATGCGCAAGGTCAAGGTACCCGAACAGCCCGCTGAGGAGGTTGTTGAAGTCATGCGCGATGCCGCCGGCAAGGATGCCGATCGATTCGAGCTTTTCCGCGTTTTGGAGCGCTGCTTCGGATCGCAGTTTTTCGGTGATGTCCCGGAAAACAAGGACAACGCCGATGATCACGCCGTTGTTGTCGCGGATGGGAGCGCCGCTATCCGCGATCGCATGTTCCGCCCCGTCTTTGCTTATGAGAGCAGTGTGGTTCGCAAGCCCGACAATAAGCCCGGATTCGAGTACTTTTTCAACGGGGTTCTCGCATCGCTGTCTCGTATTTTCGTTGATAATGTGAAACACCTCGGAAAGCTGGCGTCCCTGCGAATCGGCAAACGAATAGCCGGTGAGCTCTTCCGCGACCTTGTTCATGAGCACGATGCGGCTCGATACGTCGGTGGCGATGACCGCGTCGCCGATGCTTCGCAGCGTGACCAACAGGCGTTCTTTTTCGGCGGCAAGCGCGTCCGCGACGAGCTTTTTTTCCGTGATGTTTTCGAGTATCACCATGCTGAACTGGTGCTGATCACGATCATCCCTAAGCGATGACAGCGTCAGCGAGCCGTACAGGGTCCCGCCGGACTTGGTGATATACCGTTTCTCTGTCTTGTAAACAGGAATTTTTCCCCGCATGAGTTGCTCCACGGCCGTCGCGTCGTCCTGCAGATGGCCGGGATGCGTAATGTCCTTGAATGTAAGTTTCTCCAGTTCTTCTTTCGTATAGCCAAGCATGTCGCAGAATGCCGGGTTCACTGAAATGAAACGCGATTGTCTGTCCGAAAGCGCCATGCCAAGCATGCTCTGTTCATAAATACGCCTGAATTTCTCCTCGCTCTCCTTAAGCGCCTGCTCCGCAAGTTTGCGTTCGGCCAGCGTAACGAGCAGCCGCTCTTTTTCAGCTGCCAGTGACTCGGCCAGGTCCGACTTTTCCCGTTCAGCAAGAAACAGCCTCCTGTAGGAACGCGAGGACTGGTGGCGCTGAAAAACCGCGATCAGGAGGCCGGCAATCAGGATGAGAAATGTCACCAGGCCGACGGCGACCCTGATCGCCCGTCGCGTACCGGCGAACGCCTCTGTTTTGTCTACTTTGGCTATCATGAACCACGGAGATCCGGCGATGGCGCGACCGACCGCAAGAACCGGCACCGACCGGTAGTCTTTTCCTTCCATGGCCCCGGCAAACCCGGAAACCGCGCGCGCCGCTGGAAGGGCGGAATCGCCAAGAGGAAGCCTCAGGGCCAGGGCCGTGTTCTTTCTGTGCCGTAGTTCGTTCAGATACACGACGTCGTTTCCGTCTTTGCGGACAAGAAGTACCTCGCCGGTTTTGCTCGGCATTGGCCAGGACTGTATGAGCGGAAACAGGAATTGCTTTGGGTCTATGTCCAGGCCCAATGCTCCGAGGGACGAAGTGTCTTTTCCTTTGTGAGGGAACACCGGGACAATAAGCTCGCAATGAATGTCGTTTTGTCCTGTCCCATCCTTGTGCAGGTCGGACAGCATCACCTGGTGCTTGTAAATTGCGGAATCAAAAAGAGGGCGCATTTCAGGTTCAATCCGGATTCCGGTCGCATCCGGGTATGAAAGGATTTTCTGGCCATGGTCATCGAACAAAGTCACGGAACGGTAATGCTCCGTGGAAACGAGCGCGGAAAGCCATTTCCTTAAAGCATCTTTCGACGCAATTTCCTTTATCGACCGAATATTTGTTTCAAGAAGAGAAGAAACAAACGGATCGTTCTTGATCGCTTCGGCGTCGGTGATCCGTTCCGTTCGCCACGCGATGATTTGATCAGCCTTCATGTCGGCGATTGCGGTAAGTTCAGCCTGTTTTTCAAATCTGATGGCATTTTCCTGGCGCAGGTAAAAAATCCAGCCAAGACCGATTATGCTCAGGGACAGAACTATAAAAACGAGCAAGAGAAAAGTTCCGGACTCGGGTTTGAAAGGGGCCGAAGATCCCGATGTTGATGCAGGGGCTTGTCTGTTCATCAACCACTCCTTGTGCACTCGAAACGAAGAGGGGGGAGCCAAAGGGCTTTGGCTTTCGGTAGCTCCATAAATATAGTTAGGAGAGGAAGATGCTTAGGGTTTTTTAAGGAGCTCGACCGGGCACGGTGGTTCACGAAACGCCCCTCTTGTTTCCCTAGTTTTTCATCTTGTATTCGTTTGCTCTTATTCCCATGGCCTTGAGCTTTTTGGAAAAATTCGGCCTGTCGATGCCCGCCTCCTTGGCGCTCGCCGTGATGTTGCCGTTGTGTTTTGCAAGAAGGCCGGTATAATACTTCTTCTCGAAGTCGAGCTTTACCTCTGAGAATGACCCTGCGGGGCCGGGCTTTTCCTTTGTGATGCCGGAGATGACCCACTCAATACTTTCACGCGTAATGGTTTTGGATTTGCTGTTGATGGCGCACAGAGAGTCGATCACGTTCTTCAATTCCCTGATGCTGCCAGGCCAGTCGTACGAGACAAGGGCTTCCATGGCCTCTCCGGTGATGACGAAGTCGAGGTTGCGGCCCGCGCCGAATTCATACAGGAAATGCTTCACCAGAAGCGGTATGTCTTCTTTGTGCTTGACAAGAGGGCATGTGTCGATCATGCCGGCCTTGAGGCGGAAGTACAGGTCCTGCCGGAATGTTCCGTCCGCAATCATGTCCGCAAGCGGCCGGTTTGTCGCGGAGATAAGCCGAAAGGAGGACTTTATCGGTTTGGATTCGCCGACACGGGTGAATTCATGGCCGTCAAGAACGCGGAGCAGCTTTGCCTGCATGCGCAGCGAAAGCTCGCCCACTTCGTCCAGGAACAAAGACGATCCGTCGGCACAGGCGATGATGCCGTCCTTTTCCTCATGCGCTCCCGTAAAGGCCCCCCGGGAATGGCCGAAGAACTCCGACTCTTCCAGGTGCTCAGGTATGGCCGAGCTGTTTACGATGATCATGGTGCGCTTTCCCCGGTGACTCGTGGCGTGAATTGCGCGGGCGATGATCTCCTTGCCGGTTCCGGTCGGGCCCTGGATCAAAACCGGCATGTCCCCAAGGGAAAACATGTTTATTTTCTTCCGAAGGGCCTTGATATAGGCGGAATTGCCGACCAAACCTTCGTTCCCTGCGTCCGCGATCTGCCCGTGGACCGTGCCCTCCTTTTCAAGGAGCTTGCGCCGAGCCAATTCTTTGCACAGGGTAAACCGCAACTGGGACGCGGAAAAGGGCTTGGTCAGGACAGACTGGACGCCGGCGTTCTCCAGCGAATAGGCCATGTCGTGGCTGGCATGGCCGGTAATCACGATGATCGAGGTGTTCGGGTGCGACTGCCTCAAGTAATGAACAAGCTCGATGCCGCTTTCTCCCGGCAGGACCATGTCGATGAGCGCTACGTCGAATCTGACCTTCTTTGTGATCCGTTTTGCCGAATCGATGCAATCGACGCATTCGAGCCGTGCGGCCGTCGTCGTAATGATTGCAGACACAATGTCGTGCATGTCGGGCTCGTCGTCGACAAGCAGGATGTTTGCGTCCGCAAGGTCCGGGAAATCAGTCTGGATTGTTGAATGCTTCACGGTGTTCATGATTTTGGGCCTGATCGAGGGCTCCTCGGCCGTTTTGTTTTGTCAGCCAGAGGGGCCTTCTTTTTGTTTCCTTCGGCGGGCCTCTTCTCCAGCACCCTGTGGATGGCGTCCCGTAATCCATCCGCCATATACGGTTTTTTCAGGACGCCGGAAAAACCGTATTTCCCCGGCTCCGCAAGCACGGGATCGTCCGAGTATCCGCTCGAGGCGATCGCCTTTACCTTCGGGTCCATGGCCAGAAGCCTGCTCATTGTTTTGACGCCTCCCAAACCGGCGGGAATCGTCAGGTCAAGGACAACAGCGGAGAAAGGTTCTTTATCGTCAATGGCCTTCTTGTACAGAGCGCATGCCTCTTCCCCGTGGGAAGCCGTCTGCGGCGAAAAGCCCATTTTCACAAGCATCCTGGATGCGATATCGAGAACGAAATCCTCATCGTCCATGACGAGGACGCGGCCGTGGTCGGTCCCTTTGCCGGAAAAGGTCATGAGTTTCTTTTCAAGGATTCTTTCCGCCTTTTGCGATGATGCGGGAAGGTAAACATGAAACTCCGTTCCCTTGGAAACCTCGGACGCGACCTCAATGACCCCGCCGTGTTTCTGAATGACGGACTGGCTTATGGTCAACCCGAGCCCGGTGCCTGTTTTCTTCGTGGTGAAAAACGGATCGAAGATCTTTGTCAACTGGTCGGGCGCAATACCGGCCCCGGTATCCCGGATCCCGATCCTGACAAAGGGGCCACGAGCGGCGCCTGCGGCCTGCCCGGAAAGGGCCATGGTGTTTTCCGCGCTGATGTAAACCGTGCCCCCGTTTTGCATGGACTGCTGTGCGTTGATGATGAGGTTGCTCAGAACGCGGCCGATCTGCGCCGGGTCGCATTCACACGAACAAAGGTCCTTGGCAACCGTCAGATGCGCCTTGACGTCTTTTCCAGCAAGCGACAGCGCGGTCGTTTCCGCAATGAGATCTTCTATGTTGACAAGCTTCTTGACGGGCGGAGCACCCTTGGAAAACACAAGAAGCCGCTGGGAAAGATCTTTGGCCCGGTCAAGGGACTTGAGCGCCTTTTCAAGGAATTCTTTGCTTTTCTCGGGAGTAGGCGCGTATTCGCGCGCTATGTCGATGTAGCCGAAAATGCCGCCCAGAAGATTGTTGAAATCATGGGCAATACCGCCGGCGAGCATGGAAAGCGATTCAAGGTGCTGGGCCTTCTGCATCTCCGCGTCCATTTTTCTTTTTTCCGTCATGTCGCGGGCGATCGCCAGAATGTACGGTTTTCCCGCAAGGTCCACGATTTGGTTGGTAATGTCAACGGGGATCTTTCTCCCATCCCTTGCGACAAGGTGCCTTTGGAACGAAAAGTTTTCACCCACAAGTCGTTTTCCGGCCATGCGCGTGTACTCCTCCGTTGGTACAGCTTCTGTAATGTCAATGGCTGACAACGAGTACAATTCCTTGAGGGAATAACCAATCAGGGTGCACATCGCGTTATTCACTTCAACGAATTTGCCCGGCTTGCCGTTGGGCAGCATTTCAGAAACCGCCACCAGGTCCTGAATGCCGTTGAACAAGCTCCGATACCGTTCTTCGCTCCTGCGCAGTGCTTCTTCGGCCTGCTTTCGCTCGGTAATGTCCTGCACCACGCCGTCGTATGACAACATATTTCCCGACCCGTCGAAATGGAACACCGGTGTATTGCGTACCCAGCGCTCCGAGCCGTCCTTTTTCAGGATACGGTGCTCGATCGGAATGGCGAGAGGTTTTGTCATGATCTGATTGATGAAATTTCGCACGCTCTGCCGGTCGTCAGGATGCACCATTTGTATCCAGAGCAAGGTGTTCTTCAGAAAATCTTTATTGACATAACCGGTCACCATGAAACAGCCCGGACCGTGCACGGTACTCGCCGGCATCCCTTTTTCAAACGTCACGGTATAAATGTAATCCGTCAGCGTATTCGCGATTCGCTTGTACCGTTCTTCGCTTTCGAGCAGGGCGGATTCGATCTTTTTTCTATCGGTGACGTCCCGGCCTACGCCCAGCAAACCTGAGGGGCTGCCATCGTTGCCTCGCAAAAGCGTAATGGTAATTTCGCTGAAATAAGTTGAGCCGTCTTTTCTAAAGATTTCCAGTTGGACCGTCTTGGACCAATGCGATCCCTGCTTCTGCAGATGTTCCGGTTCGAGCTCTTCGCTGATTGCGCGGCGTATGAGTTCGAGCGACCTTTGCGTCATGTGTTTTTCAAGGGGCAAGGCAGTGAGTTCCTCCGTCGAATACCCGCGGGCGCGCGCCATGGAGGGACTTATGTACTTGAACCGAAGGTTCATGTCCATGAGCCAGATCGCGTCCTTCATATTTTCCGCGATCAGGCGGTACTGCTGTTCGCGTTGCACGAACGATGCTTCGGCCTTTTCTCGCTGCGCCTCAAGCTCGGCGATCCTGTTTTGCATGTCTTCGACGGTCATGCCTATTAACTTTTCAGAGGCTGTCATAGTATGCCGCAGGGATGAAAATGAAGGACGAAAAACACCTTATGCGGTATAATTGTGCCATCGAGAAAGACCGATGTCAAGAGTAAGCAGGGGAGCAGGTTGTCGCGCGCAAAACGCCGGCGGCGGGCACAATTCCGTAAACCTGGAGACTTTATGGGTGACAAAAGCAAAAAGGGGCTTCCCGGTCATGAGCCCCTGCCGTAGGATTTTTGAAGGATCAGCGCCTCGGGCGCGCCTGATTGATTGCCGCGGCGATTTTTCTCATAGTGTCAAGACCACCCTGAGCCTGCAGCAGGTTGCCCGTGACGATGATATCGGC
>Ga0182027_10002262_pt1 | contig 31390 bp, 26 predicted proteins | sample 712E1DmetaG_FD_121300 | JGI IMG/M metagenome (GOLD analysis project Ga0182027, IMG submission 121300) | Permafrost microbial communities from Stordalen Mire, Sweden - 712E1D metaG (Illumina Assembly) | ecosystem: Environmental > Terrestrial > Soil > Wetlands > Permafrost | place: Sweden...
GAGGGAATCGAACCCTCAATCCCGAAGGAACACGATTTTGAGTCGTGCGCGTCTGCCTGTTCCGCCACTTCGGCCAATGGATATAGTATAACCAACCCCGCAAACAAGGTCAAGGCGAAATCGAAACAAGACGGATTGGAAATCCACAGCAAAGGTTAAGATGAAACTCGGAATTATCGGACTGCCTCAATCAGGAAAAACAACCATCTTCAACGCGCTGACGCGCGGCAATACACCGACCACCGCCAGCGCGGGACGTTTCGAAGTCCACACGGCAGTGGTGGATGTCCCCGATCCACGCGTGGATAAACTCTCAGCGATGTTCAAACCGAAGAAGACCATCTATGCCAAGGTGACTTATGCGGATATCGCCGGACTGGAAACCGGCACGGCCAAAACCGGAATTTCAGGGCAGCTGCTGAACCAACTCACACAAATGGACGGTTTCATCCTCGTCGTGCGCGCCTTTGCGGATGATAACGTTCTTCATCCCTCAGGGAGCGTGAATGCGCCGCGCGATGTCGAAACGATGTTGAGCGAACTTCTGCTCAACGATCTGATCGCGGTCGAACGCAAGCTGGAACGCTTGACCGAGGAACGAAAAAAGGGCGGCACGGATAAGGTTCTGAATGAACGTCAAACCGTTTTATTCACGCGTCTGCATGAAGCATTGAACTCAAGCACACCGCTCCGAAAACTGGAATTCAATGATGAAGAGTCTCGTGAGTTGGCTTCATTTGGATTGCTCACGCGCAAACCCATTTTGACTGTGTTCAATTTGGATGAGAGTCAATCCGCACCGATAACGCAACTCGACCATCCCTCCGTGGCATTGATGGGCAGACTCGAAATGGAAATCGCGCAATTGAGTCCGGACGATGCGGCAATTTTCATGAAAGAATACGGCATCGAAGAACTCAGCTTGAGCAAGATGATCAAACTCTCATATGACTTGCTGCAATTGCAATCGTTCTTCACGGTCGGCGAAGACGAAGTGCGCGCCTGGACGACGCGGCGCGGCGCGCCGGCAGTCGAAGCGGCAGGCGAAATCCACACCGACATACAACGCGGCTTTGTGCGCGCGGAGGTGGTGGCTTGTGAGGATTTGCTTTCCCTCGGCGGCATGAGCGAAGCCAAAACCAAAGGCAAACTGAGACTGGAAGGAAAAGAATATATCGTAAAGGATGGGGATATTATGCATATCAGATTCAATATTTAGCAATCAAGTAATTCATCCTCAAAACAGTGTAAAATGTGATTATGAAGTTCGAGTGGGATCCGGCAAAAGCCGCAAGCAATGTTCGCAAACATGGCATCAGCTTTGATGAAGCTGTTACTGTTTTCAGAGACCCACTCGCATTTATTTTCGATGATGTAACACACTCGGAAACAGAACACCGTGAAATCATTATTGGCACATCTGCTTTGAGACGGATGATTTTGGTATGCTTCGTGGAAAGACTTGAAGATGTTGTTCGTATTATCAATGCGCGTCCAGCGACGCGTCAGGAAATAAAAGACTATGAAGAAAATGCCCGCAACCAAATCCAATAAAGTCCAAGAAATGGCTTCTGAATATCGTTTTGATTATCGAAAAGCGAAGCCGAATCGTTTTGCCGCGCACATGAAAGATGAACCTTTGATCGTCATGATTGAGCCGGATGTTGCAAAAGTTTTTACATCGTCAGAACAGGTGAATAAAGCGTTACGCGCATTGATTTCAGCTATACCAGAAAAGAAAGCGGCAGCTAGCAAATAACATGAAAAGAATATCTCGTGAAGGACGGAGATATTATGCATATCCGATTTAATGTATGATGATATTGTCAACTGCGGAAGGTTTTTGTAAGCTAGACGTGGAGGTGTGAGATGTTAACCGTCTCTGTAAAAATTGATCGTTCTGTTGATCAAGTATGGGGTTATTTCGTCACGCCAAGTAATTGGATCAAATGGTATGGCGGAGTTAAGGAAGTAGTTCCCGGCTGGAAAACAGGCGCCAAGATTATTTGGGCGTCAGGTTCCGGTTCACCGCTCACAAAAGTTATCCCTGGCAAAGAAATTTGCATGTCAGGCGGATGGATGGACGTTACCTACAAATTTAATGCCGAAGGGAACGCGGCAACAATTGTGGAATTGGTTGAATCAGACCCTAAAGGAGGTGCGTCTTTCACCGATGGCGGGGCTGCAAACGAAGCTCGATGGGAAAGACAACTTCAGAAACTGAAGGAATGCATCGAAGATGAGATTGAGCCCGAAGCCACACATCTGGCCAACGATGAAAAAGCAACACAAATTTCGGGCAAGAACAATGTATCCAGTCCAAATGAGTGGGAAAAATTCTTTGGAGATAAATTCCGTAAAGCCTTGGCTGTTGCGTTTTTAATTACAGCGACAGGAACTTTACCCCTAGTAATAGTTGGAGGCAATATTCTCACAGACGACCTTAAAGCTGAGCCTAATGCGGTGATACCTTTGGGAGCGGTCCTTTTAATCGCCGGGCTGCTTTTTGCGTTGGCTTTCCCAATCCTCGGCTACTTACTTGCCTTCAAATTACGAAGGTTCGATTTTAAACCAGCAAATCTCTACATAAACTATATGAGCTTTGCTTTGGCAGGTGCCCTGGTAACGGTGGGCTTGTTTTATATCGCGGATGAGTTTGTACAATTCATAGCTCTTTTGACGGTTGTGGTACTTTTGATTACAGCTTCGGTGAATGGGTACAAACTTGCGGTTAAATCTCTTACTGCCAATAGGTCCAAGCCGCTCAGTGCTGCCACATCAACCACTGTCCCGCAAGCAAATGTTCAATCCCAGGCGGATGGCATGTTTGACGAAAATAAAAGAAGCCCTGAAATTGAATTGGAGCTCAAAGCAGATTTTGGGATCACTATCACCAAAGACGGTTTCAATCTTGATTCGGACCGTCTCGACACAGGTGCATCGCAGTTAACTACGGCCGATGAATGTCTGGGGGTACTCCAGAACTTACAAAAAAGGTCGCCTTTCACACTGGTCTGCGTCTGCATAACAAGCAGTAGCAAGATTTATTTTGTCTGCAACACAAAACCTAAGCACATAGCTGTGCTCAGCGGACTCAATGGCGGTGGAGATATTGCACTTTTCGATATCGCCTTGGGTGGAAAGCGAGTAGTTATCTACAGGGGTCTTTACCTGCTCAAGATGCCCTAACCAAATTGCCCCGCATTTTTGCGTCGAAAGCTGACCAAAGGTGCGGGGAAAATATTCGGATTACTTTAGCCGTCTCCACAATTTATTGACTTCCAAAATCCACCGTGTAATAACTTCCATACGTGCTGTTTGAAACATATGCATATCCCCCGCTCATCTCGTGACACCTGTATTCAAAATCGCATCGTGATGAACGGAATCATTTGTCCTACACTTGAAAGTTCCTCACAAATTACCATTCCCAAGACAGAGACGTTATATGCATCAATTTAACATATAATAGTATCGCGGATACCGAGGGCGTCCGCACCGATCTTGAAAGGAGGACACCATGTTCACAAAATTTAGAAAGCCGGGGGCAATCCTGCTTTCACTGGCCGCCATCGCGGTCATATTAGCCTGTGATATTTCGACTTCCAGCAGTCCACCGGCTTTTGACCCGACGAAAGCCGCGCTTGAACTGCAAGCTACAGCCATGTCCCTGCAAATGACCCAGGTGGCGCTGAACTCGGGACAAAACCCGGTACAGCCGGCTCCCACCTCTCCGCCTGCACCCCAACCGACTAATCCTCCCTCCGTGGCCACCGCGGTTCCACCGACGCCCACATCGGATGTGGAAGCCAGGATCAAGTCAGCTAAGATTTTGGTCTACGAGAACACGGATGAACGCGGGATTGGCATGTGGGTCAAGGGCGCGCTGCAGGGAATGGGGTTGAGCTATACCGATGTTGGCTCCTATAGCGGGCACTTCATGGAATACCTGAACTCAGGCATCATTTACGATCTGGTCATCGTGGATGCGGAGGATAAGGATGTCATCTCCGGCGAGTTTTGGGATGTAATCAACACCCGCCTCGCACGCGATAAGGTTGCTTTGATCGCGGAAGTGTGGTACCTGGAGAGGGAATCCATCGGACCGATCGGCAACATCCTGGAAGGCTGTGGGATTCGCTACGTAAAGCCCATGCCGCTGGACGATTCGATCTATTGGTGGACGCCCATCCACCCCGTTTTTAATGAGCCAAATGTTGTGCTCCCACTCATCCACTACAACCGCTATTGGGCCAATGGCGCCGGTGATAAGATCGAGCTTGCAAGCGGCGGAGATGCAACCCTGCTGGCAGGTTCATCCGCCAATCCATCGAACGATGAGGGTGTGCTGGCATCCTGCTATCACGGGCGGGTCATCATCCAGACTTTTTCCGACCACGACTATCACCAGGCGGATATCATCGCATTATGGCAAAATTACATCCACTATACATTGAAAAACCATTTTGCAGTTACCCCATAAGCAACGTCAAGCGCAAAACATAAAGAGCGGCTGATCTGTGCCGCTCTTTATGTTTTATTGACTTCCAAAATCCACAGTGTAATAACTTCCATACGTGCTGTTTTAAACATACGCATATATCCCTGCGTCCTCTGGGAGGGACGGCATGGCATGTCAAAGCCTCTACTCACGATTCAGATGCTTCTGAATGCGATTCAGATCAATCTGTAGTTGATTCAGACGCGCATGAATGCGATTCAGAGCTGACTGCGGACGATTCAGATACGTCTGCGAAGGATTCAGATTAGGCAGCGAGCCTTAACGCGTCCGGTCATTCGCTTCCAAAATCCACTGTGTAATATCCTCCATCAGAGCTATTTGCAACATACGCATATCCCCCACCCATCTCGGTGACGCCGGCATTCAGAATCGCATCGTGATGAACCGGATCATTCATCCACCAGTTGAAGGCACCTTGTGGAGAACCGCCTCCATAAATGATCTCAAGGTAATTGACCGGATTATAACCAGCCGCGACAATGCGTTGATCAATCGTCGAGCCATTGGAACCGGTGTGGCTCAATAAACTATGACAGGCCATATCCACGCTGTGACCTTGCGCGGCGGCAGTCAATTGCGAATTGATTGAGAGTTTACTCAAACTCGCCTGTGTCCGCGCAGTATTGATCAGGCTTTCAATCTGACTGGTATAGGATGCGCTGGTCGTATAATTACACTCCGCGGGACTTATTGGTTGACCCACCAACGTGCCATTGGATGGCGTTGCCATAAACGGAGTAAAGGTTGGAACATTACCGATGATGATCTTGACCCAAAAGTTTTTATAGATGCCTATCGGAATGGGTTTGCCATTCTGATCATTCAACACGAAATAACCGGCATAAGAGTTATACGCAGTGGGCGCAGTCAACTTTACTGAAATATCCACAGTCGCGCCTGAAGCCGTGGTTGGAACCGGTACAGAATCCGGCGCGCCCATTCGGTCGCCGGATGCAAACACCACCGTGTATCCCGTCCAGGTGCAAGTGCCGCTATTTTCAAAACGCCACGTTTTTGTAAATGACGCCCCGGGAGCGATATATGTGTTATCGAGTATGGTCACATCTTGAAGCATAACCGCCCGTTCCTTGCAAGCCGCGAGTGTTGGATTAACGGTCGCCGTGATGGAGGTGGGCGAGGGTGTCGCTGGACGCGGAAAGGGTGTGTGGGTGACCGGCAGGGTGGCAGTCAGGAAAAAAGGCGTGGGACTGGCCTCGTTCGATGAAACCGAAATACTGCAGGCGGTCAGGGTTAATATCAGGAGCAGGGAAGTCAAAGCGAATTTTCGCATGGATTGATTCCAAAACAAATTGATTTTTAAACCGGCTGTGGAAGATTTTTCGGCTTGGCAAAGTCAACCACATAATCAGTACTTCACGAAAGGGCTTGAACAAGGTTAACTTGGTTCCGACCACGGAGATCAGGAACCATTTCCAAGCCCACCGTCAAGGTTACTCGAACAATCCAATCTGAGCAAGTTCTGAACGCTTTTGGGACCTTATAGGTGAAATCCTTGTTTTTTGTGCAAAAATTTTGCCTGTTTGGTTTCGGCTTGTCCGAGTTAGGTCGCATGCAGCAAACGTATCGGCTTTTTGCCTTCCCGTCAACCTCCCGGTTTTGCGTAAGTCCTAACTTTCCGAAACAAGTATAATCTGTAAAGCTAATCATCATTACTTTGTGGAGCTTCCCATGTTATCTGACATCCAGGAACAAATCGAACGTCGACGCGAGCGCGCCCGCGCAGAAATTCTCAAGATTGCCAACAAAGGCAGTCATCCCATTTTTAGTTTATTCGAAGTCAGTTCCGTTTCGGGTCGCGCCTACCGCGTTGAGATTTGTTCGTTGGATGAATTGTAAAATTCCTGCACCTGTCCCGATTACAAAAGCAACCTGATCGGCACGTGCAAACACATCGAAGGCGTGCTGATTTCGCTTGAAAAAGAACACGGAAAGAAACTCGAGAAACTCGCGGAGCAACGTCCGCGCGGGACTCAAATCTATCTGCATCACGCGCTGGATGTGGCCGTACGCGTCGCCCTGCCCCTGCCCGACCGCACCCCATCCAGGATTTGCTCACCCGCTACTTCGACCCCTCCGGGCTTTTGGTTGGCGCACCGCTTCAAACCCTGCCTTCGCTCCTGTCCGCCATTGAGTCGCTTCCAACGCACGACCATTCTCTCGTTCAAATTTTGATTATGCTCACTTCCTCCCGATTTCGCTCATCAACAGGCACAAAATGACTCGCCTGCTCCTCGCTCCCGCTGGACACGGCAAGACTCAATTTGTCATTGAGCAAATCCGCGCAACTCTTGCGAGCGAGCCGCTTTCTCCTGTCATCGTCATTGTGCCGAATTCCATTCAGGCCGCTGGTTTTCGCCAGCGGCTTTGCGCGTCGGGCGGCGCGCTGGGCGTGGACGTCCACACCTTTCACACGCTCTACGCAGAACTGCTGACCCGCGCGGGACAACCCATCCCGCTCCTGCTCGACCCCGTGCGGATTCGCCTCCTGCGCGGCATCGTGGATGAACTATGCGAACGCGGCGCGATGACTCACTTCGCGGCCTTGCGCGACAAACCCGGATTCATTGCCCTGCTCCGCAACACTATTGAGGAACTCAAACGCGCCCGCGTCACCCCTGACCTGTTTGCGGATTCCGTTAAAGGACTCGGCGCGCGGCTGGAGGAGATTGCCCTGGTTTACTCCGCCTACCAGGATTGGCTGCAAAAAGAAAACTGGGCGGACAACGAAGGACGCGGCTGGCTGGCGACGATTGCGCTCGAATCAAATCCCGACCTCGGAACGGATACCCGTTACTTAGCCGTCTCTGGCTTCGACGAATTCAACCCCACGCAACTGGCGGTTCTTTCGCTTTTGGCCAAGCGCGCCAAGGAGACTGTCATTACATTAACGGGCGATATCCAAAATCCGAATCGCGCCGCACACCATCGTTTTCACCGCGCACAACAAGCGATTATTTCCAGCCTGAATATCCAACCGGAAGCAATGGATTCATCGTCCATGCTTTCAGCGGGTATTGCGAATCTGGAAGCGTCGTTATTTGATCCGTCGCAGACTTCCGAAGTCTCCGAGACTTCGGAAGTCTCATTCATCGAGGCTCAAACCCGCGCGGTGGAAGCCCGCGCCGCGTTGCGATGGGTAAAGGCGCGCGTCGTGTGCGATGGGATGAAATTGTCGGACGTAGCCATCCTGGCGCGTAACCTGGAGCCATATCATTCCTTCCTCGAAGAGATTGCCGCTGAGTTTGGGATTCCCCTTCACATTGTGGGCGGACGACCGCTGAATGAAAATCCCGCCATTGCCGCGCTGCTAGCGCTTCTTTCATTGCCTGCCGAAGATTGGACTCGCCGCGCGTTGATTGAGTCGTGGCGCAGTCCGTATTTTGATTTTAGCGGACAGGGAATTGACTCCACCTCTGCCGCGAGATTGGATGAGATTTCGCGGTTTGGCCGCGTCTCGAAGGGACTGTCCCAGTGGCGCGAAGCCTTTGAGATGTGGAAGAAACGGAAGGTGATGGAGTTTGATGAAGACCTTCCTTTGGAGAAAACGGAGTCGAAAGTCTCCAGACTTTCGAGTATCCAAAGTCGGGAGACTTTCGAGTCCGCGTTCAACTCCTTCGTTGACCTGCTCACCCCGCCCCAGCGCGCTTCGATAAAAGAGTATGTGGCTTTCGTTGAAGCGTTGATTGGCGACGATACGACTTCGCCTGCTGAAAACGGACTGAATGTTGTCGTGAATGCCCGTGCGAATCAATCCACAGCGGAACGCGACGTTGCGGCGTTGCGCACGTTCAAGGATGTTTTGCGCGGTCTGGTTCTGGCGGAATCCGTTTTGGACAATGATTCGCTGGAGTATATCGAGTTTTACACAGATTTGCGCGGGGCAGTTGAATCTGCAACGTTTACCGTTCCTGCTGAGTCAGGAGTGTTTATCGCCTCCGCGTTGGATGGACGCGGATTGTCGTTCGAGACAGTCGTTTTGATGGGACTCTCCGATGGCGAATTCCCGAAGCAGGAACGCGAGGATATTTTATTGCGCGAGTCTGACCGCGCCGCGCTACATCTCGAAACAAAATTGCACGGCGACGAAGCGACGTTTTTCTATCAGGCCATCACGCGCGGACGGCAAAAGCTTTTGCTCACGCGTCCGTATCTCGCGGATGACGGGCAGGCGTGGGAGGCGTCCCCGTTTTGGGCGGAGATTCACCGATTAAACGGCGCCCCGCCCATAGTCCGCGCGCGAGGCGATGTCTGTTTGGCGGATTCGGCGGAGGCGGCGTCAAAGGTCGAATGGGTAGAATCCGCCCGGGAGTTCGACATCCACATCAAAAACGGAATCGAGGTTTTGCGGGCGCGGACGAGTCTGAAGGCGAAGGGAATGTACGAAGGCGAGTTGTTTGACTTGAGCGAACGCTTTGGCGCAGGACAGGGTTGGAGCGCGAGCCGACTCGAAAGTTATGGGACTTGCCCGTTCGAGTTTTTTGTCGCGTACGCGCTGGAGTTGGAGCCGCGTGTGGAGGCCGAGGAGGGATTCGATGTGCGTATGCTCGGCTCGATGTTGCACAAGATTTTGGAAGAGGTATACAGCGGCGTTGAGTTGACAATAGCGGCCGGGAAGGTTTTTGCGGGCGCGCCCGAAGAATATGGTTTTCGCCCGACGGTGTTGTGGACTCAACAACAGGCGGAGTTGTTGCGCGCGTTGGAAAAGACGATTGAGGAGTTGAATAGAATTTCGCATGGATTCACGCCGAAACAAATGGAGGCGCGTTTTGGGATGGGCAAGCCCGCGCTGGTGTTGAACACTTCGGCGGGCGAGGTGCGACTGCACGGGTACATTGACCGACTCGACGCCGCGCCGGATGGGACATTGCGCGTGATTGATTACAAAGCGGGAAGCACGGCGATTTCGGCGATCCACCTGAAAGAGGGACGCAGGCTGCAACTGCCGATTTATGCTCTGGCTGCGCGTGAGGCGTTGGGACTTGGCGAAGTGTCGAGCGGATTTTATTGGCACATCCAAAAGGCAGAAGCGAGCAGTTTGAAATTGGAGAAGTTCGAAGGCGGGGTGAAGGCCGCATTCGAGGTCGCGGTGGCGCATATTGGAAAGCATGTGACTGGAATCCGTGCGGGGCATTTCGAGCCGAAAGCGCCTGAGGAGGGATGTCCGAGTTATTGCCCCGCCGCTAATTTTTGTTGGAGATTCAAGAAAGGATTTTGATTATGCCCTACACATCGTTTCACGCCTACTTTCGAGAAATTGCCGAACAAGAGACGCGCACGATGACCATTCTCCGCGAGGATGCCGACATTCCCAAAGGTTCCTACGGCTTGCTTGAAATGTACTGCGACGACGAAAATTGCGATTGTCGGCGCGTGTTTTTCGAAGTCCATGATTGGGAGCATGGAAAATCTTTGGCGTATATCGCTTGTGGGTGGGAAAGCGCAGAGTTTTATCGCAAGTGGTTAAGAAGAGATGACCCTGAAACAATTCGGGAATTAAAAGGCCCGGCCTTGAACATTGGCAGCCCGCAATCCAAGTTTGCTCCTGCCTTTTTGGATCTCATACGCGACGCGATTTTGAATGACCCGCTCTACATTGCCAGACTCAAACGTCATTATCAGATGTTCAAGGAAAAAGTCGACCCGAAACACTTTCGAAAACCGGGCGCGGCAGAACATGTTGACATTGCAAAACTAAAATCCAAAAAACGCAAGCGCCGCTGATAACTCGATGACTTTACTTTCTCAATACTCCTTCAAAGGCAACCAGGAAAAAGCCGTCACCGATTCGGCGACTGCCATCGCGGTTACCGCTGGCGCGGGTTCAGGGAAAACCCTCTCACTGGTGGGACGTTACCTGCATTTGCTCGAACAAGGCTACCCGCTGCGCTCCATCCTTGCCATCACCTTCACCGAAAAAGCTGCGCGTGAAATGCGCTCAAGAATTCGCAACGCGCTTACTCAAATTTCACAAGAGGAATTAACTGCGAAGGCCGCCAGGAACGCGAAGGAAGAGCAATTTAATCCTGGCGAACTTAGCGTGATTCGCAGTTTAAATATTGACTCCGCCCGCATCGGCACCATCCACAGCCTGTGCGCCGAAATCCTGCGCGGCCACCCCGCCGAGGCTGGACTCGACCCGGCCTTTGAAGTCCTCGAAGAGGGATTGTCCGCCGCGTTGCAGGCCGAGGCGATTGAATCCGCGCTGGCATGGGCTTCCACAGATGAGCAGTCCGCCGTACTGTTTGGCATATTCAAGGAAAACGAACTGCGACAGATTCTCGACGCGTTGATGAGCCGCAGGCTGGACGTTTCCCCTCTCCCGGAATTGGGAGAGGGGTTAGGGGTAAGGGCGCAATTTTCCGCAACTCTTAACACCTACCTCGCAACCCACCTCGATTCCGAATTATGGCTGGATTGTTTTTCTGTTCTCAACAATCAGCATTCCACCTCCCCCGAAGACAAACTCGAAATCGCGCGCCAATCCGTCCTCTCGCGCTGGACTGAAACCCAATCCGCCCGCGCCTCCCAAAACTGGGACGCGGTTCTTTCAAGTCTTGCCGCGCTCCGCAAAGCCATCTCCACGCAGGGACAAAAGAATAACTGGGGCGACATTGAAACTCTCCGCGCAGCGATGAAAAACTTGCGCGACATCTACGAAGAACACCTCAAATTCCTCGCCGAAAAATCCAGCTTTGCGCTGGACGAACAACTTGCCGCGCACTTACCCATCGTCCATCGTCTCCTTGACCAAACTCAACTCGAATATCAATCCCGCAAAGATGAACGCCAATCCCTCGACTTCGACGACCTCGAAGGTCTGACCGCGCGCCTGCTGACCGACCATCCCGAAGTCCGCACCCAAATTCAATCCGAACTGCGCGCCGTTCTCGTGGACGAATTCCAGGACACCAACGACCGCCAGCTTCAAATTGTTTACGCGTTGACTGGATTCAATCACCAATTACAAATTGCCAATTACCAATTGCCTGTTGACCTCTTCATCGTCGGCGACTCCAAACAATCCATCTACCGCTTCCGTTCCGCCGACGTGACCGTCTTCCGCCAGGTTCAATCGGATATCCGCGCCTCGGGCGGCGAACTGATTGACCTCGACCTCACCTTTCGCGCTCATAAGCCTCTGCTCGAAGCGCTCAACGCTTTGCTGGCCCCCATCCTCGGCGAGACCGATGACCCCGCGCGTCCGTACGCCGTTCCCTTCGCACCGCTGCGCGCCTATCGCCAGAATCCTGAACGCGAAAATATCCAACCGCCCTTCATCGAATTCCACCTCGGCCTCGGCGAATCTGCTGAAGAAGGAAGGCAATCCGCCGCGCAAGCCCTCGCCAGCCGCCTGCGCGAACTTCATCAAAACGAAGGCTTCGCCTGGGGCGACATGGCGCTTCTCTTCCGTTCCTCCACCGCCTATGCCGTCTATGAAAACGCACTCGAAGCCGCAAACATTCCCTTCGTCACCGTTGCGGGACGCGGCTTCTACGACCGCCCCGAAATCCGCGACATCCTCAATGCCCTCGCCGCTATCGCCGACCCCACCGACGATCTCGCCCTCGTCGGCCTCCTCCGCTCCCCCGCCTTCGCCCTCCCCGACGCGGAAATCTACAAACTACGTTTCCCTCCTCAATCAAGCGCTCGTGCTAAATTCGTTGACAGCCTCCGTAATTCAATTCCTAATTCAGCATTCCTAATTCATAATTTATCCATCCTCGAAGAACTCCACTCCCTCTCCTCCCGCGCCCCCGCCGCTGCCGTCCTCAAACGTTTCCTCGACCTCACCCACTACCGCGCCATCCTCGCCTCCGACCCCAACGGTGCGCGCATGATTCGCAACGTTGAAAAACTTCTCGCCGACGCACACCGCTCGCGCTTCGTCAACCTCACCGACTTCCTCGCCTACGTCCAGACCCTTCGCGATGTTGGCCTGCGCGAAGGCGAAGCCCCCGCCGACTCCTCCAACGCGGGCGCCGTCCAACTAATGACCGTCCACAAAGCCAAAGGACTTGAATTCCCCCTCACCGTCCTTGCTGACGCGGCTTACGAACATCGCGGCAACTCCAACAAAATTCTCCTCTCGAACACCCTTCTCCTCGATCTGCGCGACGAAGACGATTTCCATTCCACCGCCTGGCAATTTGCCTCCCGCCTCGAAGACGACCGCGCCGAAGCCGAAGACAACCGCCTGCTCTACGTCGCCGCCACACGTGCCAAAGAAAAACTGCTCATCAGTGGTCACGTCAAACTCAAAAAAGATAATACGCTCTCCCTCGCGGGCTGGCTCGGAAAATTTTCTTTTTTGGAGAGGTCTACGCCTGATGCTTTCCCGCTAAACGAGGAGGGTCTGGCCGCCGCGCTTTATCCTTTCTCACCAGCCGAGGATCTTTCCGCCCGTCAGCCTGATTCACCATCTCAAGCCGAATCTCCGCGCGCATCTGATCTCATCGAACCCCTCGTCCCAGCATCTTCCGCTAGCGAAGAAAAACTCCGCGCCATCGAATCCGACCCGCCGCAGCGCGTCTGGCGCATCGTCTCGAAAACCAAAACTCCGCGCGCCCCCGCCTGGCTGGTCGGACGCCTTGTCCATGAAGCCATCCGCCGCTGGCATTTTCCCAACGATGATTTTGAAAATTTCCTGAAACCTTTTGCCCTTGAAGCAGGACTCACCGACCCCAAAGAAATTCACGCCGCCATCCAGGAATCCCGCCGATTACTGGAACGCCTGCGCGTCCAGCCCCTCTTCAAAGAATTGGACTCCGCCGAACGCCACCACGAAGTCCGCTACGATTTGCCCGACGGACGCGGCATCATGGATTTGCTCTATCGCACCGCCGACGGTTGGTTTATCATAGACTTCAAAACCGACGAAGTGCGAAGCGAGTCCGAAGCGCGTGAAACCATCAGCCGCGCACAGTACGACCGTCAGGTGGCGCGTTATGCCCAGGCTGTGGCGACCCTGCTCAAAGTCCAGGCGAAGGCGCGGCTCGTCTTCCTCAACGCGAAGAATAATCCCGTCATTTTCGATTTGTAAGGAGAATCCCATGCCCATTCCAACATCCATCTACCAAATCAAAGTCACGCTGAACGATTCCAAACCTCCCATCTGGCGCAGAATTTTAGCGGCAGACACAACCACGTTGATTCAACTGCACGATATTTTGCAAATCGTCATGGGCTGGACAAACAGCCACCTTCATATGTTCACCATCAACGGACAAATCTATGGCGATCCCGAAGATGATGAGTTTGGGGATATGGGAACAAAAGACGAATCGCGCTTCAAGTTGAAGCAACTCATTGAGCGTGAAGGCTTTAAGTTTCGTTATGAATATGACTTTGGAGATAGCTGGCTGCATAATCTAGTGGTGGAAAAAATCCTGCCCGCAGAAAAGGGTATGCATTATCCGGTTTGCGTCACAGGCAAACGCGGCTGCCCGCCCGAAGATGTAGGCGGCGTCTGGGGCTATGAAGATTTCCTGAAAGTTATCTCCAGCCCCAAGAATCCCGAACACGAAGAAATGATGGAGTGGGTTGGCGGCAATTTCGACTCCGAGCGCTTCGACCTTGATGCAGTGAACAAGATTTTGCGCCACTCGGGCAATCGCAAGGAGTTGAATGAACAAGATTATTTTCAACCGGAGGCGGCAGGTGAAGAGATTCTTGCGAATATAGCTGTCTGGGCAAGCGCACTGGATAAAGAGCAAATCCACTTGATCGAGTCGCTGGCTGTGCGTCGGGATATGGTCACGTTTTTATCCTACTTGAATGACAACCGCGTTGTCGGCACGCAATCCACGGGCAACCTGCCGCTCAAAGCCGTGCGTGAGGTTTGCGCCAAATTCGTCAAGCCGCCTGTGCTTGATGAAAAACTTGGGGACAAGGTTTATAAACCACGGAGTGAAGATGATGTCTGGCCGTTATTTTTCCTTCATGTGCTTGCCAAGACAAGCGGACTGGTAACTGGTGGACAAGCCCGTACGTGGAAAGTAACACCGCCAGGCAAGGTTTTTTTGAATGCCATTGCGCCGATCCAACTTGGCTTTATGCTTGATGTTTGGTGGCATTATGAGGATTGGAGAATCGCGTTTCCTGTTTCGGGATTAGCACAAGGCTTGCCGTTCGATTTCGGAAAAATTACCCTGAAACGTCTGCTGGAATTGCCCGTGGGAAAACCGGTTTCTTATGAATCCTTTGCCGACCAATTGATCGAGGAGACTCGCTTCACTTGGCTAAGCCCAGATCAAATTTTTGTGAACGATACCATGCGTTCAGCCATTGAGCGTATGGTGATATATCCCCTGGCTGATTTTGGCATCCTGGAATACGAGCATAAGGAAAAAACAAGCGCTGGGTATAAGTCAAAGTATCTTGCTGAAATCAGCCTGACCCCAATTGGGAAAGGATTGCTGGGAACCCTGTAACGAGATTTTTTATATTGGAGTAAGCGAAGTGGATCTGAAAGTCTTCATCACCCACCAGGATTCAACCTGTGACGAGTGCGGCGAACCTTTAGGACAGGGTGCGTGGATCACGCGGGTCGAAGGGAAAGGTGCGCTCTGCCTCTCATGTGCCGATCTGGACCATCTCATCTTCCTGCCATCGGGCGATGCGGCGCTGACCCGACGCTCAGGCGAATATTCCACACTGTCCGCGGTGGTCCTGAAATGGAGCCGCGCCCGCAAACGCTATGAACGGCAGGGCTTGCTGGTGGAAGATGCCGCACTCCAGCGCGCCGAGCAGGAATGTTTGGATGACGCCGATGCGCGCGCCCGTCGAAATGAGCGCCAGGCCGAACGCCGCGCGGAACTGGATCAGGAATATATGTCCCGCTTTGCAAAACGGGTGAGCGAATTATTTCCTAATTGTCCCGCCGGGCGCGAGCAGGTCATCGCCGAGCATGCCTGTCAGAAATACAGCGGACGGGTGGGACGTTCCGCAGGCGCAAAAAGCATGGACGATAAATTCATCCTGCTGGCGGTCGTTGCCCATATCCGCCACGCCGAGACGAATTATGATGATTTGCTGGCGCGGGGATTGGATCGATTGTCGGCGCGAAATGAAGTAGACGATAAGATTGATGAGATTTTGGCGCGTTGGGCGACAGAGTGATTTTTATAAATTTAAAACAGACTCGGCTGGCTGGGCTGGAGCGGGAGGCTCGCGGCCTTCTCCTTGAGAAGAGAAGCCGACGCAGGCATGTGCAAAGTATGACGCAAATAAAAATGCCCTGCCAGATTTTCTGGCAGGGCAAAATGGTTTTCTATCGGTTATGCTGCTACTGCAGGCCGGAATTTATACCCGTATACGATGATGCCTCTTTCATCGCCATCATTGCGCATCCGGCGTGTCACCATCTCAACGGGCATGCCGATCTCAACGGGCTGGTCGCCGAAATCGGTCAATTGTGCGGTGATCATCGGTCCCTCTTTGAGTTTGACAAGCGCCACCGTATAGGGCGCATTGGCATCATAGCCGCTGGGGGCCTCATAGATTGTGGTGTACGAATAAACTTCGCCTTTTCCGCTAAATGTATAGAGTTCTTTCGCTTCGTCGCCGCAATTCGGGCAGACATCGCGCGGTGGAAAAATTTTATGGTTGCAATGAGGACAGACTTCACCTACCAATGAATATCGTTGTTGTTTAAGCCGCCAGTGTCTTGGGATTTCCATTCTCAGATTCCTTTCTTCAAGTCCGATTCTATCCGGCAAGACTCTCAAACCCTATCAGGCTTGAATCTTTTCAAAAACATGAGAAACGGCGGTGGAGGCCGGTCCGCCCAGGCATTGAATTAATCCATATTTTGCGCCCGCCACCTGGTTCGCTCCGGCCTGCCCTCGCAACTGGGTCGCCGCTTCGACGGCTTGATACACGCCGGTCGCACCGCCCGTGAAGCCGCGCGCTTTGAGTCCGCCCATGGTGGCACACGGGATTTTTCCTCTCAGGCTTATCTTGTCTTCCGCGGCAAGCTTCCAGCCTTGGCCCTTGATCGCAAAACCGACGGCTTCAAGCTGTAAGGCGGCGTAAATGCTGAACATGTCGTGATATTCAAAGAAGCTGATCTGATCCAGCATGATGCCGGCCTGTTTCATCGCTTTGCCTGCGGAAAGTTGAGCCACATCGAAATACAGCAGGTCTTTGCGATCATGTAAAGCCAGCGTGTCGGAGGCCGAGGCAGAGCCGGAAATCTTCACGAGCGGATGAGCAAAATTTGTCGGGAGCAGTTCACGGCGTGTCAAAATGAGCGCGGCCGCGCCATCTGCATTGGGGGCGATATCATACAGATTGAGCGGCTCGCTGACCATTTCCGCTTTTATATAGGTTTCAGGTTTGATGGCTTTTTGGAACATCGCAAATTTATTTCCTGCGCCGTTGGCATGTGCTGTGATGGCAAAGCCCGCAAAACCATCCGCGGGGACCTGGTATTCGTGCATGTAACGCCGCATGAGAAGCGCGGCCTGTGCGGTGAGCGTCATGCCTTGCACGGCCTCAAAATCCGAATCGCTTGTGGTGGCGAGTGCAGCATCTATGCCCGAACCGACTTGATCGGTAAATTTCTCCACACCGACCACGAGCGCCACATCCACCATGCCGCTTGCGATTGCCAGATAGCCCTGCCGTACTGCTGCACCGCCGGATGCACCCGCAGCCTCAATGGTGATCGCTTCAATGCCGGTCAGGCCTGCATTATCCGCTATCAACGCGCCGAGGTGCGCCTGGTTGGATAGATTTGGGGCGAGCATGTTGCCCACGAACAAGGCTTGCGGTTTTAGCCCGCCGCTATCCTTCACTGCATCTTTAATGGCAGCGAATGCCAGTTGACGTAAACTGATATTCCAATGCTCGCCAACTTCCGTTTGTCCAATGCCTGCAATTACTACATCTGTCATTTTTATTGTTTCCAAATATTCTTTATGAATTTCAACTTCTCGATCGTCTGATAACTGCCGCCGCCTTCATGTCCGTTGTATGGATACACCTTGATATCTTTTTCGCCCATCCATTGATTGTATGCGGCATAGACAGTAGATGGGGGACAGACCTGATCCATGAGACCTGTGGAGAACAAAGCCTTGGCTTTTGCACGTGCGGCAAAGTTAACCCCATCGAAATAAGATAATGTATTGAAAACCGTTTCCAATTTATCGCGATGAATGTGACAATAATCTGCAATCTCTTTATATGGATAGGTATCCACGAGTTCTGTGGCGCGGCGATAGTGACAAAGGAACGGCACATCCGGCATGGCCGCCGCCACCTCCGGCACAAGCCCGGCCGCGGCGAGGGTGATGCCTCCGCCTTGTGACCCGCCCGTCACGGCGATCCGTGTTGCATCCACTGCAGGATGAGAGCGTGCCGTTTCGATCGCGCGCACGGCATCGGTAAACACACGACGATAATAATAATGTTTGGGATCAAGGATCCCATTTGTCATGCTTCCGGGATAGTGTGCGTTACCGCCCTCGGCATATAGATCGGGAGTATCGCCCGGTGACCAGGCGCTGCCTTGCCCGCGCGTATCCATGACGAAATGAGCGTAACCCCCGCTCGACCATAAGAGCCAGTCAATCGGGAAACTGCGTCCTCCACCATAGCCGATGAATTCGACGATGCATGGCAATTTGCCCTGGCGTTGGCTTGGCAGGATCAGCCAGCCTTTGACCGGTTGTCCGCCGAAGCCGTTGAAAGTGACATCAAAAGTTTCCTGTGCGGTAAGGCCGTAATCCACGCGCTCAAATCTCGCGTTAAGCGGGTGAGCGCGTGCTTCAGCCAATGTGGATTTCCAGAACGCGTCGAAATCGTTGGGTTCTTCGCGTTGGGGATGGTAGGCCTTGAGTTCATCGAGAGTGAGATCGAAAAAAGCCATAAATGCCTCGGGCATAAGGTATGGGGAAGCGGAGGTTGTGAATTGGGGAAAACCGATTCCCGATTCACGAATTACGATTCCCGTTCTTACTTCATTGCCAGTTTTCCGCGATAGCGCACGTAGGTTGCGTAATCAATCTCCGTTCGGCGCGCAATATATTCCTGGGTCTTCGTGGCCAGGCCGGCACGGCCGGGAGCCTTGTCGGTCACGGTGATATCGAAGGCGTCCGAGCCGGCGCCGGAGCCGAAGGAGACCATCAGAATTCTGTCGCCGGGTTGGGCAATGTCGAGAGTGGCGGTCAGGCCAATGATCGCCGCGCCGGCATAGGTGTTTCCAATTACAGACACCAGCAGGCCGGGTTGGATCTGCTCCATTGAAAATCCGAGTTGGGATGCGACGCGCTGCGGGAACTTCGTGTTCGGCTGGTGGAAGATCGCCCACTTGTAATCTTTGGCAGTCGTACCTAGGGCTTCCATCATTTGTGTGGCGGCTGCGGTGATGTGCTTGAAGTAGGCCGGCTCGCCCGTGAAGCGCACTCCATGCTCGGGGTACTTTTGATTTTCGCGCCGCCAGAAGTCGGGCGTATCGGTAACATAGGAGTAGGAAGCGTTGATGAGCGCCAGCGACTCTTCCGCCGGGCCGACGATGTACGCGCCGCCGCCCGCGCCTGCCGTGTATTCGAGCGCGTCGCCGGGTTTGCCCTGCGCAGTGTCCATACCGATCGCCATGGCATAATGCCCCATGCCTGAGCCGACCAATCCCATCGCGGCCACCAATGCCTCCGTGCCGGCCTTGCATGCAAATTCCCAGTCGGCAGCTTGCGTATTGGGGACTGCGCCAATGGCCTCGGCCACTATGGTGGAGGTGGGTTTGACCGCATACGGATGAGACTCCGACCCGACCCATACCGCGCGCAATTCGGTTGGGTCGATTTGAGCGCGCTTCATGGCGTTGCGCGCCGCTTCGATCGACATCGTGACGACATCTTCATCGAGTCCGGGAACGGCTTTCTCCTTGATGGGAAGTCCGCCTTTGCCGCCGGTCCATACGCGCGCGACTTCCTTGGCGGGCAGGCGGTAGCGAGGCACGTATGCGCCGTAACCGACAATGCCAACGGGCTTGACAGGTTTGAGGAGGATGGGAGATGATTGCCCCCAAGGGGTGCTTCGCGAAGGTTGTTGAGTGATCATAAGATTTCCTTGCTTGGTTGATATATTTTATTGTGTGTATTGTTGTAAAACATCGAGCATTGCATAATAAGCCGGCTTGGGATTGTAATTATCGTCAAAAATTAATGGCTGTGTATCGGCCGCGTGGGTTCCCCCAACGGAGGGGTTTTCCAGCCAGGAGTCTCTGTCAATCAGCCCGTATACACAAAAACTTTTTAATCCGCCGTCAAGGCAGGCTTTGAAGAGCGACCTGCATGCTTGGCCTTGCAGTGCAAATCTGTCTGCCTGCGATCCGGGGATTCCATCCAGTCTTAGATCGAATTCGGTGACGAATACATCAACTCCCAGCGCTCTATAATTGATGATGTTCTGCTTCAGCGCATTGGATTTGATTTCCAGTTGCTTTTGGGTTAAGAAATCTTTTTCCGTTAGATGCATTTGAAAGCCGGCGCCATTGATCGGTGCATCACTGGCTTTTAAATCCTGAACGAGGTTAAGCATTCTGCTGTTTTTAGCAGAGTTGTAATCTAAGGCTCCGGGAATCTCGATTTTAGAGTCGCTCAGGATTAATATTGCATCCGGATCTGCATCATGAGCCCATCCGAATACTTTTGCGATCCAGTTGGGATCAATGCCAAGTTTTATTCCCCAAAAATCATAAGGCGCAAGTACTTCATTGATAACAGTCCATTCTTTGACTTTGCCCTTGTAGCGTGAAACGATGGTAGTCACGTGCTCTTCGATAATTGCAAGCAAGTCCTCTTTGCTGAAATTTCCTTCCTTGAGCCAGGCAGGCAGGGTGGGCTCATTTCCCCAAACTAAGTGATGAACCTGCAAGGGAAGATTGTGCTGTTGGGCGTAGGTCACAACCGCGTCTGGATTTGTGAAATCAAATTGATCCTGGCTTGGGCGGAGAGGATGCAGAACATTGGTTGCCCAATGAAAAGCCGAATCCGATATGCATAGATTGAATTCCCTGGTCATCACTTCCTGATAAATTTCTTGGTTTTGGGATGCTCCCAAACCAACCCCAATCTCTAAACCAAGCTTCTCCGCAAAATCTCGCAAATACTTTGGAACCTTGGTTGGAGTTGGCACAGGTGTATTCGTCGCGGTCGGAAATGGCGTTGATGTTGGCACAGGCGTATTCGTTGCAGTTGGAAATGGTGTGGAGGTTGGCCAGGGAGTTTGGGTTGGCATAAGAAATTTTGTTGCTGCATCACAGGCAAATAAGAACATCCCGGCAGATGCAACGCCGCTGAGTTTCAGAAAATCTTGCCTCGTCAATTTCTTGGGCATATTTAACTCGTTACCGTTTACGGATTTGGACGGTAAATATGCGGCGCGATCCATAGAGCGCCGTCATCCTGTGCTGAAGTGCCATTCTCCGGCCGCAGGGCCAGCACGAAATCCACGCCTTGACCGGTGAGTGAGCTCAAGTCTGCATTTACATGAATATCGGGTATGCTTGGGTTGTAGCTCCATTGCATAAACGGACTATGGTATTTTCCCTGCGCGTCGTAATATTCCAGTGCGAATTGCACGTTGCACTGCGAATTGGCGGGTCCCGAACAGCGCAGCGTGGTGCGGAAGCGATCTCCGGCATGCACTTTGAAGGTCGGATATCGCAGAAAAATGGCGGCAGAATATGTGCCGGCAAACGTCAAAAGAACTGGGGTATTGGCAGGTAGGCCTTCGGTTGTGGGATCAATCACCACTGCATAGCCGCCTGAACGATCGGCATTTGCAGGTGGGCAGGCTGTAAAGTGTTGAGCGCCGTTCATCCACTTCGCATCGCATAACAAGGCCACAAAATCAAGGGCAATGGTTCCCAAAGAGGCTGGCTGGGTCGGCGACGGCACGAGTGTCGGGGTTGGAGGAATCGCAGTGGGAATCTGCGGGGATTGGAAAGATGGAATCGCAGAGACCGTCGGTGGAGGCGGTGTTGAACCCGCAAAACCACATGCCAAAATAAAGATAAGAAGGATGGAGAGAATACCAAGTTTTTTATTCATGGGCTTTCGGTTCAGGAAATTTATTGAGCCTTTAGTGCCTTCAATATTTCTTCGGCTTTATCGATTCTAACTGTTTTCTCCGCAACCATCTGTGCCGCGACCTTTTCAATCATATCACCGCTCGCGCCGGCGGCGACGGCCACCTGCCGCGCATGGAGGGACATATGCCCGCGCTGGATGCCTTCGGTAGCCAGCGCGCGCAGCGCCGCCATGTTTTGAGCGAGCCCGACCGAAACAATGATCTCGGCCAATTCGCCGGCTGTTTTTGCGCCCGTCAGTTTGAGCGCGGCTTGCGCGGCGGGATGGACTTTGGTCGCTCCTCCGATGATTCCAACCGCCATGGGCATTTCCAGTGTGCCGATGAGATTGCCTTCCTTGTCTCTATTCCAGGTGGAGAGCGAAGTGTATTTGCCTGAACGGGCGGCGTACGCGTGCGCGCCGGCCTCGATGGCGCGCCAATCGTTGCCTGTGGCGATCACCACGGCATCCACGCCGTTCATGATGCCTTTATTATGCGTCGCGGCGCGGTATGGATCTGCAGCCGCGAAGGCATACGCGGCAATGATGCCATCCCGCACTTCCTCGCCTGTATAAGTATCGAATGCCAATTCTTTGACCGGGATCATGCAGCGTACGCGGGCAATCCGCCGATCGGCCAGGTTCGATAGGATGCGCAGATGGACATGCCCGCCCGTAATAGATTCAATGTGCGGTGCAAGTTTCTCGCACGCCGTGTTGACTGCGTTCGCTCCCATTGCATCCCGCACATCATAAATAAGATGGACCACCAAAAATCCGCCAATGGGGGAATCTTCTATGATGCGAACTTCGAGATCGCGTGCGCCGCCGCCGAATTTTTTCAGGACCGGATCGATGGAATCGGCTTCGGCGAGTAATTCCGCCTTGTGCTCATACAATTTCAACCTGGCTTCTTCCAGGTTGGCAATGTGGATAACTTGCATTTGCCCGATCATCAATGGATCGGTCGTGGTTGCCATAAATCCGCCGCCTGCACGTGCAAGTTTCGCCATAAAGGATGCGCCGGCTACAACGGATGGCTCCTCAATGGCCATCGGGACTAAAACATCCCTTCCGTTAACCATGAAATTTAATCCCACGCCCAATGGCAGGGCGAATGTGCCGATTGCGTTTTCGATCATGTGATCGGCGGATTCAGGCGTGATTCCGCCGTTTAAATTGAAGGCCGCCAGATCATCGAGGGCAAGAGACGCCGAGTCCGCCAGCTTGGCACGGCGTTCATCCAAAGTTAGCTTATAGAAGCCGGAAATACGGGATTGGGTCACGGTTGTCCTTTCATCAAACAGATTCCAATTTTATAGGGTGTTTCTGCCAAAAACTATCAGATTCTGTGGTTTAATTGAGGGGAGGTGTCTTTGAATGCTCTTGACGCGTGAACAATTACAGGATCGTCTGATTGCTTTGCATCGGGCGAGTTTGGAACTGGTCAAGGAAGTTTCCCTTGACCATCTTTTGGAACGCATCGCAACGCTGGCGTGTGAACAGGTGGAAGCGCGTTATGCAGCGCTTGGCGTGCTGGATGATGCAGGCAAGCTGGATAAATTCATTTCCGTCGGCATGACAAAGGAAGAGATCAAACGTATTCCTCATCCACCCGTGGGCTTGGGGTTGATCGGCGCCTTGATGAATACGGAGGAACCTTTGCGTGTGCCGGTCATTGCGAAGGATGCGCGTTCGACGAGCTTTCCTCCCAACCATCCCAACATGGTTTCTTTCCAGGGCGTTCCCATCCGCACCAGTGATCGGCAATTGGGACAGATTTATCTGACCGATAAGATCGGCAGCGCCGAATTTACGGCAGATGATGAGAAGATCATCCAAATGTTGGCCGGATATGCAGCCGCGGCCATTCAGAATGCGCGCTTGGTGGAACATATGCAGGAGCGGGATGCCGCCCTGACTCGTCGCAGTGAAGACCTTGCCCTCGTCAATGAATTCGCCTCAGCCTTGACCTCCTCCCTGGAACTTGGCGAAATCCTGAACAAAACTCTGGCAGTCGTGATGGCATACATGAAGGTGGATGCCGGTGAAATCTTCCTTCTGGAGGAAGATAAGAAGACTTTGCGTATGGTTTTGCATCGCGGCCAGGCGGCGGAAGCTTTCTGGGCCAAACATACCTTCCAAGTTGGAGACGGGATTGTCGGCTTGGTGGCGCAAACCGGCCAGCGCATGATCGTGACCGACTTGGGGGAGGAATCGCGTTACTTGCGGCCTTCCGTTGTGAAGGAGGGGTTCCGTCAAATTGCCGATTTTCCCATGAAATCGGCTACGAGTTTAATGGGGGTCATGAGCGTGGCGACGCGCAGCAGTGAACCGTTGGAGGAGGAAGGCCTTAAGTTTTTGGACGGCGTGGCAAATTGGGCGGGTTTGGCCGTTGAAAATGCTCGTCTGCATGAAAATGCGCGGCGTTTGGCGGTTTTGGAAGAGCGCGATCGCATCGGTATGGACCTGCATGACGGTATTATTCAATCCATTTATGGCGTTGGACTTTCGCTGGATAGCGCCTTACACTCATTGGATAATGATGCCGGCCTTTCAAAAGTCCGGATCAAGGAATCCATTGAGGGTTTAAATCAAGCCATTCGCGATATTCGCGCCTATATCCTCGATTTGCGCCCGCGCCAATTGGGGAATGATGGTTTGATGGATGGTTTGAAGCGGCTGGTGACTGAATATCGCGCTCACACATTTGCAGAAGTATCGCTGACCGGCCCAAAGGATGACCTGGATCACCTGCCTCAGACGAATTCATTGGCACTATTTCATATTTGCCAGGAGACTTTGGCGAATGCAGCCAAGCATTCAGGCGCAAAACGGGTGGATATCAATGTGTGGATGACTTCCGAACGTGCGATTATGGAGATCCACGATAACGGCAAGGGCTTTGATTTGGAAAAAATGGCGATGACGATTGGTCATGGATTATCGAATATGCAAACACGTGCCCGCTCGGTGGGCGGTGAAGTGGATATTACATCGGTCATCGGCGATGGCACGACCATACTTGCATGGGTTCCGCGCAGCGCGCGCGCATAAAAACAGGGTCCTGCCGTTTCTTTAACATTTGAATCACGCAAACCGGATATTCATGCAATGCGAATCAAAGTTTTTCTGCGGCGCGTTCTTTTAACAAACTCTTAAACATAAATACGTATAGGGTGTTCACAAGCTCTTTCAACCCTATATATGGGGGCGTGTTGATTTATGAGTATGCGCTTGGCTGAAACGCCTGTTCTGATTTTCAATGACCTTTTTATTGTTCGCGCGCTGATTCTTTAACATTGATCAACCTTAAAAAAGGAAATGTTTTTAACTAAGCGTAGGTGAAAAGTGTTGTTATGTGCAATACTTTTCTGCTAGAATGGGTTCACGCTGAACGAGAAGATGTGAGTTCGTCTCACATCGGAAGTCCCTAATAGTTAGTTTGAGCCAACTACATAGATTTATCTCACTAAGCCGCGGGCTTTTTGGCGGGTTGGTTCAATATACTCTCACTGCTGATACGAGGATTGAAGTATGAACCCCGAACAAGCATGGCAGTCCGTGCTAGGACAATTACAAATGGAAATGCCCAGGGCCTCTTTCGATACCTGGGTTCGTGATACGCGCCCGTTATCGTACGAGAACGGCATTTTAACGGTCGGTGTGCGAAATGCTTATGCGCGGGATTGGCTCGAGAATCGCTTGGCAGGCACGGTTGATCGCCTGCTGGTTGGGATTCTCAACTCGGAAGCCTCCGTGGATTTCACGGTCACTCGGGAGGACAAGATCGAATCGCCGGAAACGGGAGCCGAGCATAATATCCGTGATGAGGCGGGTCAAACGCTTGTACGCAATTCCACCATCAATCCGCGTTACACCTTCGAAACGTTTGTGGTGGGCGCCAGTAATCGCCTGGCACATGCGGCTTGCATGGCGGTTGCGGAGAAGCCGGCGCGTGCCTATAATCCGCTTTTCCTGTATGGCGGCGTGGGACTTGGAAAGACGCACCTGCTGCATGCCATTGGAAATGCCTGCCATATGCGCGGGTTGAATGTCTTATATGTTTCATCGGAGGAATTCACCAACGATTTGATCAACGCCATTCGTACGCATACCACTCAGGCGTTTCGTGAGAAGTATCGCTCGATCGATGTTCTGCTCATTGATGATATACAGTTCATTGCCGGCAAGGAAAGCACCCAGGAAGAATTCTTTCATACCTTTAATACGCTTCATGGTCAGGATAAACAGATCATCGTTTCTTCGGATCGTCCCCCCAAGGCGCTTGTGACTCTGGAAGAACGCCTGCGCTCGCGCTTCGAGTGGGGCTTGGCGGCGGATATCCAGCCTCCCGATTTGGAGACCCGTCTTGCAATTTTGCGCGCGAAGGCGGAACGGATGGGCCGTTTCATCCCCGACGAGATTTTGGAGACCGTTGCCCGGCGTGTCGAATCCAATATCCGCGAATTGGAAGGCGCCTTGAATCGCATCCTTGCCTTTGCGGATTTAAGCGGTTCCCCCTTGACCCCGCAGTTGGTCGAGGTGGCGCTGGCCGATCTCCTGCCTCAGCGTCAGAATGTCCCCCCCGAGAAAATTGTCGAATTGGTCGCCCGCGAGTGGCAAACCAGCGTGGAAGCTTTGCTCGGACGCGACCGCACGCAGAAGATAGTCGAACCCCGTCAGGTTGCCATGTACCTTCTGAGGAAAGAAACGAATGCCTCCCTCCCGATGATCGGTGAAGTGTTGGGCGGCCGCGATCATACGACGGTCATGTACGCCATTCAAAAGATTGCCAATGAGATTGAGACGAAGGCCGATTTGCGCAAGCGCGTCATCAATGTGAAACAGCAGCTTTACGGTCAGGCGGCGGTCATTTGAGAGATCAAACCTGATTACCCCCGAACATAAGGATTCGGGCGGGAATGCTGCGAATGGGTGTGAAATTTTGAAGTGCTGCCTGAAATGAGCTATGAGCTAAATGAAAAGCCGACCTGGTCAAAAGGTCGGCTTTTTTCGTGGGTATCAGTGAAATTCGCGGCTAAAAGCTTGAAAGATTAAATTCGGCGTGGTTCGTGTTGTTTTTAGGCCCGTTCATTGATCGCAATGGAAGAGCGTGAATATCGCGCCTGCCAGCGTTGGTACAGGTTGAGGGCGGCAATGAAGAAATACCCCAGCCAGTAGATTCCCATCCACGGAACGATGATCCATCCCAGGCGGGGCTGGAGGATCGCAATGGTCAACAAGGCGTACAGGCTCAGGCCGATTTCTCCCCACACCATTGGGCTGATGGGTTGCAGATAGGAGTGGTCAATCTGCCGGTTTGAGTCTGAGTTGTCGGTCAGGTTTAACTTGGGCGTGCGGATGAACGCTCCACTTTTTCCGATCAGCACCTCGATGATGGCGATGGTGGAATTGAGTGACAAGCCTAAGCCTATGATCGTAATGACAGGCAGGATCTTAAGCCTCCCTGCCAGGGAGGGGGTATCCTGTGCCCCGGCGAGCGCGTATAGCATGGGCGGTCCGAAGGTGGCCAGAAAGGAGATGGGCAAGTATGTGAAAAAGCGGGGCGCAAACAGGCCGACCGGCAGGGTTAGAAAAAGCGTGAGGATCATCAGAGGATGCACCGTATAAGCAGCCAGTTGCAATAAACCGCTGATGCGTTTATACCAGGGGATATTCGGCTGGCTGAAGAGGTGTTTTATGGTTTTTCGTGTGACTTGAGTACTGCCCTTTGCCCAGCGAAATTGCTGTTTTTTTAACGCTTCCATGGAAGCCGGCAATTCAGCCGGGACGATTACATTGGGGAGATAATCCATTTTCCAGCCGCGCAGCTGGGCGCGAAAACTTAAGTCGAGATCTTCGGTCAATGTGTCGGTTTGCCAGCCTCCCGCGTCTTCAATGCAGGCTCGCCGCCAGATGCCCGCCGAGCCGTTGAAGTTCATGAATAGATTGTTATGGGCACGGGCGGTTTTTTCCACGATGAAATGGGCATCCATGGCCAGCGCCTGGGCGCGGGTCAGCAGGTTATATTCGCGATTGGTGTGTCCCCAGCGGGTTTGTACGCAGCCTAGTTTTGGATCCCGGAACTTTGGCACGGTTTTTTTCAACCAATCGGGAAAGGGAATAAAGTCAGCATCGAAGATGGCGATAAATTCGCCTGTGGCAGTTTTCAATCCATTTTTCAAATTACCCGCTTTATGTCCACTTCGTTCGGTGCGGAAGATGCATTCGATATTGATGCCGCGTGCGCGATATTCTTCCACAAGACGAGCCGAGAGCAGGACCGTATCATCGGTTGAATCTTCCAGCAGTTGGATTTGAAGGCGGTCAGGTGGATAATCGAGTTTCGTCACAGATTGCAATAAACGCTCCACTAAGGACTTTTCATTCAGGACCGGGAGCTGGATGGTTACTGTCGGCCATTCTTTGGGTTCTGTCTCCGGTGGTTCCTTGCCGGAATGTCGCTTTGCAATCACGAAAAGGATTGCGGTTGCCATTGCGTTTAATCCATAGAGCGACATGGCGATCATGCAAAGTATGTATAAACTTCCTGATAGATAGCCGGTCAGAAGCATGATTTCCTTGTTTGGTTTGCAAAAAACAGCCTCCCGGCAATATCTGGGAGGCTTTTATGGAATTATATATCCGATGAATATTATACTCTCGATTTTTCACCGGGCGCATGGATTAAGAGTTTTTAAGGAACGTTTGTCCGGGATGGCATTAATTTTTGGAAGGAAGCGCTGCGAAACGCGCAAACGCGCAGGAATTTCGCATGGATGCCGGGGTTTTATGATATAATTTTTGTCGTGGCGCGTAAGCGCCATACATCTTGCCCGGGACGGGCATCAAGCGTCCTTGAGCGGGTCTATATTCCCGCTAAACTCACTCCGTTCCATGCCGGAAAGATCGCGCATTTGGAGAACGGAAATAAGGAGAACCATGGCTGTTATTTCGATGAAAGCCCTGCTTGAGAGCGGCGTCCATTTCGGACACCGCACCAACAAGTGGGATCCGCGTATGAAGCCGTATATCTTCACGGAACGCAACGGCATTCATATCATTGACCTTCAGCAGACGGTCAAGTTGTTGAACCATGCCTATAACCTGGTTCGCGATACTGCTTCCACCGGCGGGAACGTTTTGTTCGTCGGCACGAAACGCCAGGCGCAGGAGACGGTGAAGGAAGAGGCCGATCGCTGTGGCATGCCTTACGTCACGGAACGCTGGCTGGGCGGTATGCTCACCAACTGGTCCACCATGTATGCTCGTATCCAGGAATTGGACCGCCTCGAACAACTGCGTGATACCGGCGAGATCAACCGTCTGACCAAGAAGGAAGGGCTGCTGATCCAGCGCGAGATTGATCGCCTGCTCATTCGCTTATCCGGCGTCCGGAAGATGAAGCGCCTGCCGGAGTTGGTCTTCGTAGTGGATGTCGGCCGCGAAGAGGCCTCCGTACACGAAGCCAATTTGCTCAAGATCCCCGTGGTCGCGCTCGTGGATACGAACTGCAACCCCGATGGTGTGGATTATGTGATCCCCTCCAACGATGACGCCATCCGGGCCATCAAGTTGCTGGTGGCCAAGATTGCCGATGCCGTGCTGGAAGGCAAAGCCATGCGCAAGGACGAGGAACCTGCGGAAGAATCCGCACCGGCTCCTGTGGCGGAGTCCAGGACGGAAAAGCCCAAGGGACGCAAAGCTCCCAAGGTGGTTGAGACCGATGAGGTGGTCGAGGAAGGCGCGCTTCTGGGTGAGGCCACCTTGGCCAAGTTGAGCGTCACGCGCACTCCGGATGATCCGGCTTCTCATGCGGAGAAGGTCGAAGAAAAACCGCGTGAAGATAAACCGAAGGAAGAAGCACAACCTACTGAGCCCGGGCAGGCGGAATAATTCGCCGTTCGATTGAGGAAAGTAACATGGTAATTACAGTTGATATGATCAAGGAATTACGCGCCGCGACGGGCGCCGGCGTCCTGGATTGCCGCAAGGCTCTGCAGGAAGCGAATGGCGATTTTGAAAAGGCCGTGGATTTTCTGCGCGAAAAGGGCATGGCCACCGCCGCCAAGCGCGCCGATCGCGAAGCCTCCAATGGCATCGTGGAACTTTATTCTCACGGCGGCGGACGCGTGGGTGTGATGGTTGAAGTGAATTGCGAAACGGATTTTGTGGCTCGCTCGGAACAGTTCCGCACCATGGCGCACGAGATTGCCTTGCAGATCGCAGCTTCGGCGCCGAAATACATCAAGGCTGAGCAGATTCCAGCTTCTGAACTGGAACACGAAGCCGGGATTGCCCGCGCACGCGCAAAGGAAGAAGGTAAGCCCGATGCCATCGCCGAGAAGATCGTGGAAGGCCGCCTTGAAAAATTCAAGGATGAGGTGGCGCTTCTGCGCCAGCCCTATATTCGCGACGAAAGCATTACCGTTGAGAAGCTTCTCCTCCAAACGATTGCCGCCACCGGCGAGAATTTGATCATTCGCCGATTCCAACGCTGGGAGTTGGGAGAAAGCCTCAATCGGGAATAGGATCAAAGGTCAACCTTTAAGGTTGACCTTTTTCTTAACCCTCACTCGAAACTCTTGCTTCTCCCGCTTTTGGGAGCAGGAGGCAGGTGAGGGAGAAAGAGTGGAATATGTCCGAACTAAAATACAAACGTATCCTGCTCAAGCTTGGCGGGGAGTCCATTGGGGGTCCTTCCGGATTCGGCATTGATGTGAACGAGGCCGAATCCGTGGCGCGCCGCATCAAGGAAGTGTATGACTTGGGCGTGGAAGTGGCCGTGGTGATCGGCGCCGGCAACCTGTGGCGCGGCAAACTGGGGCTGGAGCACGGCATGGATCGCTCCACCGCCGACTACATGGGCATGTTAGCCACGGTCATGAACTCTATGGTCTTGATGGATGCCTTGGAGCGCATCGGTGTCTTCACCCGCGTGATGTCGGCCATTGAAATGCGGGCAGTCGCGGAACCCTACATCCGCCGCCGCGCCATCCGCCATCTCGAAAAGGGACGCGTGGTCATCTTCGGCGCCGGCACCGGCAACCCCTTCTTTTCCACCGATACTGCCGCCGCCCTGCGCGCCTCCGAAATAGACGCCGATGTCGTCATCAAGGCCACGAAAGTGGACGGCGTGTACGACTCCGACCCCAAGAAAAACCGGGACGCCAGGCGCTTCGATGCGCTCAGTTATATCGAGGTTTTGAATCGCCGCCTCGAAGTGATGGACAGCACCGCGGTTACGTTGTGCATGGAGAATAATCTTCCCATCCTGGTGCTTAACTTGTGGGATCCGCAGGCCTTGATTGCCGCCCTCAAAGGCGATAAGGTCGGCACCCTGGTCAGCGCGTAGGATTTTCATCCGGTACCTCCCTGGACGGGCTTGTGCAAAATCGCTTTGTACAAGCCCGTCTGCTTTGAGAGTCTCTCAGGCTGGCTCAATTCCTCTCCCGAATGCGTGAGAGCAGCTAATTTCGTGGGTTTCTGAATCATTCACCACGGAGTGCACAGAGCTTTTTGCTCTTATTTTTCTCTGTGGTCTCTGTGTTGAAAAATTAGCCCACGATTTTATCCACTCCCGCATGCGTTTTCCCATAGCGTATTTTTCCGTTTTAGTGTATCCTTAATACCGAACATAGTTTACGGAGGCCGATGTGATTAAAGATCTTCTGAAAGATGCTGAACATCGCATGCAGAGCGCGATCAAAAACTTGAGCGATGACCTGGCCGCCATCCGGACGGGGCGCGCCAATCCGGCGCTGGTCGA
>Ga0182027_10002263_pt1 | contig 31375 bp, 27 predicted proteins | sample 712E1DmetaG_FD_121300 | JGI IMG/M metagenome (GOLD analysis project Ga0182027, IMG submission 121300) | Permafrost microbial communities from Stordalen Mire, Sweden - 712E1D metaG (Illumina Assembly) | ecosystem: Environmental > Terrestrial > Soil > Wetlands > Permafrost | place: Sweden...
GACATGACCGTTTTTTTTACCATGATGCCTCCTTTACTCACTTGAAGTGACTGTAGATCATCGTTTGGGAGATTACAAAGGGGAAAACAGCCGTTTCTATCATGCTGTTAAATGAACACTACCCCTTACCTCCCATGAAGGTCTCATCTATTTCAACCGTTCCATCAAGGGGAACACCGTTTTGGGCCATAAGCATCCGAATCTGTTTGAACATGCGCCATGCTGTCTTGTACGTGACCCCCAGTTCCCGCTGGAGTTGTTTGGCTGACACGCCTGAGCGGGTAGCAGAGATAATATACATAGCGTAGAACCAGTATTGTAGGGGGGTGGTTGTCTTTTCTAGGATGGTTCCGGCGAGCGGGGCAATCTGATATCCACAGGAGCATTGATAGACTTGCCTTCTTTCAATTTTATAGAACTCTTTGATTTTTTGACATCGTGGACACAAGATTCCTTGAGGATATCGGAGACGCTTGAGGACATCTAAACACTTCTCATTTGTTCCATATTTCTGTAGAAACTTTCCGAGGCTAAGTTTTTTTATCATAGCCTCACTATACCAGATTATTCACCTGTTGTCAAGGGATAAGTGCCGGTATTTTTATAATCGTGCACGATGCGAAATCTCAGCTTCAACTAATTCTTGAGCCCGACCGTATTTCAGTCGTGATAATTGAATAACTGCTTGGGCAATTTGAGGATTTCTCGCGGCATTAATTGCAGTCATATCTTTCGTGAGATCCATACTGAATGGTTTGACCGGTTCATTTTTTACACTTGTTTTTACATACGCGTTAAACTTATCAATATTAATAAGATCAGCCTCATTAAACGTCGGCTGGAATTCGTGCTGCAGGTAATTAGCATCCGTTACGCCGACACGGAATGAAACGACAGTGCCGACGTTTCCGAACACCGCGTTTTTCACCTCTTCTTCCATCTGTCCGATAAATTGATTAGCAACTATTAGATTTAGACGGTATTTACGCGCCTCTGAAAGAATCTGTGCAAAATCCGGTGTCGCAAAATTTTGAAACTCATCAACATACACATAAAAATCCCGTCTGTCTGCTTCCGCCATTTCCTGACGGCTCATGGCAGCAATAAGAATTCGCGGCACCAAAATAAGTCCTAAAAAGTTACTATTTTCTTCTCCAACTTTTCCTTTCGCAAGATTGACAAGAAGAATCTTTCCTTCATCCATGACTTTTCTAAAATCGAAACTGGACTGTGATTGCCCGATGATATTACGCATCAATTTATTGGTAACGAACCGTCCGAATTTCGAAACGATATAATCCAACACTTCTGATTTGTGAAAATCTGCAGTTTGTGCAATCTGATCCGTCCAATAGCGACGAATGATTGGATCCGTAAGCTTCGGTAACAATTCCTGTACGAAAGCCTGATCCGTAAGAACGCGCACGACCTCTACAAATGTATTTCCCGGTTCCACCATAACTGTCAACATGGCATTTCTGATAGCGTGTTCGAATCTGGGTCCGATAATACCGGTTTTCATAGGATCATAAAGTTTGTACATAAGTCCAACGATTGAAGTAACAACGAAATGTTTTTGTTCTTCTGTTTTCGCCTCAAGCATGTTTAACCCCATAGGACGCTCCGTATCGGAAGGATCAAAATAAATAACATCCTCTGCCCGTGACGGAGGCATGCGACTTATAACTCCATCAATAAGATCTCCGTGGGGATCGATAACCGCAACCCCTTTACCAGCTAAAATATCCTGAACAATCATTTCCTCAAGAAGTTGGGATTTTCCCGTACCGGTTTTTCCGATAATATACATATGCCGTCTTCGGTCATCTTCAGAAGTGTAAATAGGACGATCTATACCACGATATCGGGATCTACCCAGATATAAACCACTCATAGGAATTTGTGATGGAGCAGGCGCACGTTTCGCGTTCACCCATAAAATGTGCGCAGTCTCAATAGACTTATTTGGAAAATGGAATACGGTTGCAAGTTCGTCGCTGTTTAATACAGCATATTGTTTAAGAAACGGTAAATTCATAATCGGGAAATACCGATAAATAAAGTCGACCATAAACAAATGTTTAATCGGCATTTTAATTTTATCGAAATGATTGTGATCCGAAGAAAATTGGCTAAAACTTGCGAGTAAATTATCAAGGTGCATTTCCGCACTTTCTTTATTTGTTGATGACACTACACAACGTATCACCGTATTAAATCCGGGTTTTGAAGTTTTCTGTTCGACCGCCTCTAAAGTTTTCGGATCAACTTTATAACTAGCTTTCTCGGGATTTGATTCATCCTTCTTCACATGTGAAATATATGACCTACCTAATTCTCGCCACTTGCCCTCTGCTGGTTGAATAAGAATTTGTACTGCTGCTCCCTCCCCTTCCTGCATCTTTGCTAAAACAGAAGTGATTGATGATAAAGGATCGGTCGGTAAATCACGAAAAATTCTAAGTGGCATATAATCCGAATATTTAAGTGTTAATGCGGCAAACGCCACTTTTCCATTTTCAGAAAAAATGGAATATTCATCCACTTGTTTAATATCTGCACCAGGATAGGCGCCGTGAATTTGTTTCTCAACAAGATCTGTCAATCGCTTGGGAACGGAAACATAAAACCGAATATCCTCCTGCTTTGCAACTATTTCAAATGATAAATGTTCTTTGGGTTTTAAAAATGCCCAAAACCCACCATGAGCAAAACTATGAAGACTGGCAAACAATTGTTCAGCAGCATCAATTTTTATTTCATTATCCCGAGGAACTGCAATTTGCATAAGCACAGACTCTAAAGAATGGGTTTCTCTGTCTCTGTATTTCCACAACAAAAATACAACATAACCAATAGCTGCCAATATCCCTAAGCACATAAGAATAATAAGAAGACTTATTCCTAAAACCTGGGCACGATACCCAAGGTCTAACAATTTTGCGTTCATTTCATCGTTCATACAACTTTTCCTTTATTCCTTAGTTCTCACTAATTTTCCGTGAACATTTTTTAAAATAATATGAGCCTGTTTTAATCTTCGCACGCACCAAGTAGAAAGCCACCGCAACGAATTAGTGATACTCTGATGCAATCCTACTGCAATTTGATCATCTGTCAACGGCAAGACTACAGTACTTGTTGTCTGAACCGGAACATTTTGTCCAACGGGTTGGACACCCATCTGAGCGACCGGAAGTGGAATGGATACGGTCGTTGGATGAATGCGAACACCTGAAGAGGAAACTTCAGGAGACAGTGTTGTTTCCTGACCTGTTATATCACGAAGACCATCCTGACGATCTATTCCCCCACCGATAACCTCTTTTGCACCCGACGGGGTCGCTGATTGCTGTGGCGTAACCGGCGCTGCCACACCCGCAGTATCGGAAGAATTGGACAGGTCATTCATACGTTTATCATATCATGAACCGAAGGCAAATATGACTGCCTGCTGCTGGATTGGATAATACATCGGTTTTTGTGTGTATTGTGTAGATTTTTTCTTTTGTTTATGCATTTGCGGCTGCCCGGTCACTTGAATCGCATCTTGTTCGCGTATCTTTGCAAGATAATAAATTATTGCTAATAAAAGAAATGATGCCGGTTCTTTTTGAATAATTCCTTCTGACTTCTTTTTTTGAATCAGTTGCATAAGGGTATTTTTACTTTTCTTTGAAGCAACGTTTTGCACAAATTCCAAATTTGCATAATACCCTGATAATTTCCAAAGCATCCAGACAACCATTGCAAATGAAAAATTTTCAATATGTTCTTTCTCGTTACTATCTGTGACTTTTGCGATATCAGGATTGGAAATATTTTCTAGCAGGGAATGAATATGATCTGATATTTTTTCATGACTCCCTTCCGCTTCTTTATGACGCACCATAGCTACCAGGTAGCCCCACAAAAATACAATCTCCGTGAGCGTCTTTTCTTTTTCTTGAATTACCACCGCTTCTCTTTTATCAGTTGGAAGCATATCTATTTGCTGGATAAAAGCTATTGTCTTCACTAATACATCAACATCAATTCCGTCTGGTGTTACTTTTTTGATATCTTTTGAATTACTTTCCGTTGGTTTCTGAAGAAAAAATGAAAAGATGAGATCTTTCTCTTTTTCAGTCAATTGTGTAATAAATTCTAGTGATCCTGTTTCCATTAGCAGTTCGCTACTCTTTGCTAATTGAGAAATATACGCAATATTTTCATCAGATATATCCAAATCTATTGGAGACAACGACTGAGTTATAAATTCAGGGATAGTCCCAACATTTTGGCTGGGAATATTATTGTCAACAGTCGTTTGAGACAGATGAGATATTGCCATAACATCAATAGCAAAAAACGCTGCGCCTATTCCCACCCCAGTACTAGATACAAAATCAAGGACTCGTTGTTGTTCTTCAAATATCTCGTGAAGTTTTCGTACAGATTTTTCTAATAACTGGGCCTCTTTCTTTGATATACCCAACTCTTTCGTAGCAATTTGAATCCACCTGGTTTCGGGTGGGATTAATCGAATTATGTCAGATTTAGAATCGCTACTCAGCAATACTCGTACAAATTCACCGTGTTTTCCGTCTATAATATCAAGTGCCAGCTGCATCGATTTCATCCAAACACTTGCATGCTCTCCGTATATATCAATTATTTCATTTGTTTTGTTCTGAATATATCTGTGTTCATCTACTACTGACGCTTCAGGACTATGTTTTATTGCTAAATCTTCAACAGACTCACTTCCTTTCGCATATGCATCCAAATCATCAGCAAGAAGATTTAGAATAGCGTGAGATATTCCTTGCGATAGCATTTGCTGCTCCAAGTAATTTGCCAATTCTCGTGCTTCTTTCTGGTACTCATCAATTTTTGACAAATTAGCCATATCACGATTTAATCTATGTAAATACTCACTCACTTGTTCTTTATTTTCTGCAGTTACATAACTGTCCTCAATAATTGCGACAAAAGAATCAAGTGGGACGTCCTGGGCAAATTGAATCGGCGTCTCGAAATCTATAGTAGAATTATTGTTGCCTGAGATTTTCGAAAACGAAGCATATACATTTGAAAAGTCTTCTTTAGTCCCCTGATATTGAACAATATATTCTTCGACAGTGTCGCCAGCGTCGACAAGCACATGAATATAATTTAAATTATCTGTAACAGTTGGTTCGCTAAACACCATGCCAACTTTCGATCCTTGTGTTCGCATATCTTCTTTAACTTTTTCATAACGAGATTTTCTATCTCCACCAGGTTTATTTTCGTCAAATAGTTCAACCAAATCACGTCCGCTATTTTCCCATCTATTATTTGGCTTCTTATCAAAACGAACATGAAACAATGTTTGACCCTTAAAAAATTCTAACTTTGCTAATACCGCATTTGTTGCCGCTTCACTTGCGATGATTGATATATTATTTCCGGATCTTTCTGAAGAACTATTCAGTTCGTCTAACCAACTTTTCTTTTTAATTATTTCAGAGCATCCACCAAAACATTGCACACGCGGCGTTTCTCTCTGTTCTAATTGTTTAAATTCATCAGTAACATCAATGGGGTCAGTTGATTGATCAAGCTTACCGTTTTCCGTTGCTTTATCATTCGTTGGTAATGTTTTTTCCATAAAAAAAACTTCTCAAGTGAGAAGCTACGTAAAATTGCATCTCCTCTCACTCGAAGGATACGCGTTAACATCAAAAACCTGCGACCTGACTTTAACAGTTGCGGTACAGTCCCCGAGTTTCACGGGATTCGGAGTTTTTGACCTGACCAAACTACATCTTTAATCTTTGACTTTCTATTTATATATCGCGCGACGGTAAATAACAAGTCTGATAAACGATTAAGATATTTGATAATTAACACATCGATATTCTTTTTTTGTGCGAGCGCGACAGTCTGTCGCTCAACCCTTCGGCAGACACTTCGGGCAATATGTATTTTTGCCGACTCTTTACTTCCACCTGGAAGAATAAAATTCGTGAGTTCCGGCAATTCTTTATCCATCGCATCTATCTCTGCTTCCATTTTCGGAACGCGGGTTTTCAAAATCGACAGATCAGTTTTACCCCCAGCAAGATTTCCACCGATCGTAAATAAATCCGATTGAATTTCCAATAACAATTTTTTAAGATGTTCTATTTTTATTTCAGAAACAATGAAGCCTACCCAACTGTTGAGTTCATCAATAGAACCATACACGTCAACAAGTTCTTCGCATTTTAAAACACGCTTTCCACCAAAAAGTGATGTTGAACCGGTGTCTCCGGTACGGGTATAAATAGGCATACTAACATTCCGAGTATCCGCAGCTATAACACTTCTTACATCCTTCTTCAAAAACTAAACTTGCTTCTCCGCACCCGGGGCAAAGATCAACAGTGACAACCCGTCGTTCCGTCAATAACATTTGTTGAGCTGGAACCGTTAATGGTTGATCTACCGGTTCCACAGGAGGTGCCTGAATATGCACTGCTTGTCCGTTGCCGTTACTTTGTGTTTCAAGTGGTTTACTATCCGCATGCACTGTTGCGTCAGCTGATACTGCATTTTCCAATCGATGTTTTGCAAAAAATCCGAAATGCCGATCAATGACCTTCGCAACTGCGTCCGGCAAACTTCGTACTCTATTTTCACCAAATCCCATGGAGCGAGCGCCGCCAATTCCAATTAACTCTGCTGCAATTTTACGAGCCCTGTCCATGGCTGATATCGGAGATGATATGCGAAAAATAAGAGAAATAAGACGACCCACCGCCTCTGCCATCGCAGTTACATCACTCCCAGCTTTGCCAACATTAATAAACATTTCAAGCGGTTGATTTCCCCCATTTGTATTAATAGTCACATACGCCTGCCCTACCGGTGTTTCCACCTGATAAGTGGCTCCATGAACAACCGTCGGACGGGGTTTTACCTCCGGTGTTGGGGGTACAATCGGTTTTGGAGTTTCTTCTTTTTTAGGTTCTTCTTTTCTTGTTAACACTCCTTGCCTGCTCCCCTCACGCATATACGCCATACCTTTACATCCTTGGTCGTATGCAAGTGTATACAAACGCTTAACATCTTCCACCGTATGAGTATTGGGGGCATTGACGGTCTTGCTTATTGATGCATCAACGTATTTTTGAATCGTAGCTTGAACATAGACATGACCTTCTGGTGTTAAATCATTTGCAGAAACAAATTCTTGTGGACGTTCTTCTTTGGTCGGTTCGCGTCCGTGTGTTTTTTTGAAATCTTCAAACCAAGCCTCATACAACGGATGTCGAAGAATGTGCTCTCCCAAACGATCACGCCTGATAAATTCAAACTCATACACCGGTTCTATGCCGCTCGAAACGCCGGCTAAAAGCGATGTTGAACCTGTCGGAGCTTGCTGTAAAACCATGCTATTTCTAATTCCATATTTTTTTAATTTTTTCTTTATCGTTTCCGGAAGTTGACTTACGAAATATCCATCCAGATGTTTTTGAATTTGAATTTTAGGGAACGGTCCTTTCTCTGCAGCAATATCAACCGATGCGTCATACGCCGCGTCCCGAATAGTCCGATAAATTTTATCTATAACCGGTAAACTTTCAGAGGATCCATATTGCAATTTCATTTTAATAAGTGCATCTCCCAATCCCATCGTTCCAAGTCCAATTCGCCGTTCACCCATTTTTTGAACTTTTTTAATCTGATCAAATACATACACGTCCGCATCTATAACATCGTCCTGAAACCGAACGCCAACTTTCGCGATACTGGCAAGACGCTCAAAATCCATTTCTCCTTTTTCATTCACCAACGCAGCAAGGTTGATAGAACAAAGATTACAGACACCCCAGGAAGGCAACCCTTCTTCTCCGCAGGGATTCACACAATTAACATATTCATAATAATAATTATTAAATTGTTTGTTATACCGTTCCATGAACACAACACCCGGCTCAGCACTTTGCCAGGCGGCTTTCGCAATAAGATCCCAAATCGCGCGCGCTTTAACGGTTTTATGAACAACCGGTTTCTTCCCTAATGCGATCCAATTTGGCAAATATCCATCCCACTTTGTATCATAGTCAGGATCATTTTTATCTGGAAAGACCAAGTTCCAATCAGCATCATTTTTAACGGCGGTCATAAATGTGTCGGAAACACAAACCGACAGGTTTGCTCCATTTATTCGAGCCAAGTCTTGTTTGACTGTGATAAATTCTTCAACATCCGGATGCCAATCCCAAAGCATGAGCATAAGAGCTCCGCGCCGGCTCCCACCTTGTTGAATAATATCTTTAGTAGCAACGGAAAACAGTTCAGCCCAATTGCATGGACCGGAAGAAAACCCATTCACTTTTTGCACGCGAGCACCACGTGGCCGAAGACTCGAAAGGTTTATTCCAACTCCCCCACCGCGGGACATAATTTCTACCATCTGGGCAAGAGTATTTAAAATTCCCTGACGTGAATCATGGGGACTGGGGATAACGAAACAATTATAAAATGTTACTTTATATCCTGTACCCGCACCGGATAATATTCTTCCGCCAGGAACAAATGCAAAATCCTGCATCGCGGCAAAAAACTTCTCCTCCCAATCATTTCTATCTTTCTTTTTTTCTACCTGTGCGATTGCATGAGCAACGCGTCGCCACATTTCTTCAGGAGTTTTCTCAATAGGAGTTCCCTTCTCATCTTTCAGGGCATAACGGTCTAAAAATACTTGATTTCGAATACCGGTTAATTCCATATAATATTAATGTTTTTCCCTCGATAAACTCGGGAACCATTCATTGCTCAGAGCAATTTATGTACTTCTTTTTCAAAATCTTCAATATCAACAAATTGCCGAAACACACTTGCAAATCGAATATATGCAACTTTATCTAATTTTTTAAGCCGCTTGGCGACGAGTTCACCGATTTTTTTACTGACTACTTCAGTCGTTTCTCCCGCGATTAATTCCCGCTCAACCTCATCTACAATTCTATCCACATCATCTGCCTTAATCGTCGTTTTTCCGCTCGCCCGCCAAATACCACGTTTTAATTTTTCCCGATCAAACGTTTCCCGACGATCATCTTTCTTAATAACGGTAATGGGAACCGTTTCAATCCGTTCGTATGTTGTAAACCGCTTCTCACACTTTGGACAGTTTCGTCGTCTTCTTGTCACCGATAAATCCTCACTATCTCTCGTCTCCAAAACATCGGTATTTTCGTGATGACAATATGGACATTTCATTTTTAATGTGAAATCTGAAACGCTACCCTTGGTGCTAAAACATATACTAAGACACTAATCCTAGGGTAGTCAACTGGCAAGTTCTATATCAAAAGGGAGCAAAAAGAAATCGCAGCTTCAACCGATTTTCCATGAGGAAAATGTTCGGTAATCGGACAGACTAAAATAGCTATCTACCACAAAATGTGATCAATTAATCTATTTCAGTTTGCTAACAAGGTCTTCCAGGCTCTTCACTTTTGCAAGTAAAATACTATTCGATAAATCGCTGAGTACCTCCTCGTGTTTCGTCAGTGATTTACTTATATGTTCCAAGATACCAATCGGAACCTCTCTCCCAGAACTCTGAACTGAAGATGCCAGAGAAACGGCTTTCCCTAAATCGGCTACTGACTGAGTAAGAGCTCCGGAAACCAACGTTTTCTTATTTGCAAGATTAAGCATGATTCCAGCGTTCAAATTTTTATCACTCTGAAGCACATAAAAATCAATCTTCCGTAATGGATCGGCAATTAACCATTCCATTATCCGATCGCGTATCGTCTTTAAAAAATAGAATGGATTATCCGGTAGAACTCCGGGATATGGAAGAACATATTCTTCTTCGACCGGTGTTGGTGTTGGGCTAACAGTAACTAATGCTGCTGTTGCGGTAGGCGCAGCTATAACCGGGGTAATTACACCGGTGAAAAGTAAAACCCCAAGAAGTATTGAAACAATTTTTTTCATAATAGATTCCTCCTTATTCCTTGTGAACGTCGTATGCAACTGTACAACGCTTACGCCAGGAATGCAATATCTTCTGCCAAGACATGAAGACTGGTTAGTATTTTTCTTTCGAGTTTTTTTACTTTCGGATAGCACTCCTCAAGAATTTGTTTCGCTTCTTCCGACATATCTTCTGCGCGCCAAAGATCAAACCGTTTATCGACAGTAATAATTTCATATTTCACCATTTTGTCCGCCAAAAATAAAAATTTTTGTTCCCACGTCTTTGGAGAAATAGTTGGATCTAATATTGCATGAAGTGGATGTGTTACAACCACTTGCGCTATTTCATTCATTCCCGCTTCCTTGAGAATTCGGACCCCTGCATCGGGATGATGTTCACCCGGTAATTTTTTTGCGTTTTTATCTATATCGTGAGTAAGAGCAGACGCGTGCAATAATTCTTCATTTATTTGTACGTGTTGTATTTTTTTCATTTTTTTCGCGAAAAACAATGCCACTTTATCAACAAAAGCTACATGAATCCGTTTTTCTGGAGGAAAATGATGTATTTCCCAAAGTTCGTATATTTGTTTGTCGGTTGGAATCATATTATGTATTATAATCGACATATGGATGATTCTTCAAAAAAGAAATCTTCTTCGAATGTTTTTTTCATTGGTCTCATTAGTTTTTTCGGCGGCATAAGCCAGGATATTTTTGTTCCGGTATTACCGTTGTATTTAGCCAACGTTCTGCATTTCAGCAAAGAATTTATCGGACTCACAGAGGGATTAGTAACCAGTAGTGCTAGCGTGTTTAAAATGGTTGCAGGGTATCTCTCGGACAAACTCAAAAAAAATAAACCTATCGTGTTCGTTGGATATTTCCTTTCATTCATCAGCCGCCCATTATTGGCGATTATTACTTCCGGTGTTGGAGTTGCTACTCTACGATTTCTCGACGGTGTTGGAAAAGGAGTTAAAGATTCTCCAAAAGATGCATTAATTGCGGAATCTACAGAAGCAAACTCACGCGGTAAAGGATTTGGGATCGTCCGCGCGCTAGATACATTCGGATCTGTAGCTGGCCCTCTCTTATTATTTGTGCTACTTTATTTATTAAGAAACAATACCCTCAAATATCATTACATTTTTTTCATCACCGCCATTCCGCTCATATTTACGTTAAGTATTTTATCGTTTTTCGTCAAAGAAGCGCCGGTAAAAAAAATAGAATCTATTAATGAAAAAAATCCGTTGCCCGCACGATTTTTATGGTTTCTTGCAATCGTCCTACTTTTTTCCATCGGCAACTCATCTGATACGTTTTTAATTTTACGGTCACAAAATTTAGGCGTGGGCCTTTTAGGTATCCCATTGGTCTATGCATTATTTAACGCAGTGTATGCATCGGCCTCAATACCGCTCGGAAGTCTTTCCGATAAAATCGGCCGGGAAAAAGTGATTTTCATGGGATGGATTTTCTATGCCCTATCTTATTTGGGATTTGCCATGGCCAGTAAAAGTTATCAAGCATGGATATTATTTGCCTTCTACGGAATTTATTATGCAACGACTGAAGGAGTAGTAAAAGCATACATTGCCGATCAAGTAATATCAGGTCACAGAGGAAAAGCATATGGACTCTATAATTCACTCGTTGGGCTGGTGACACTTCCAGCAAGTTTTATCACAGGATTTTTGTGGGATAAAATTTCTCCCGCTGCACCATTCTACTTCTCCGCCGCCATCGCCCTTCTTGCCGCCGTTCTTCTTTTAATTTATACCCGAATTATATCCCAACGCCTGAAGAACCAAGTCTAACGTTTCTTTTGGACCATTCGAATACGTGTTAATGACAATGTCATAATATTTAGCGTCCCAAAAATCGGTAACTCCATACATTCGTTTCCATTTAGTAAGATTTGTATCTTGACGCATACGGATGTGATCTTTTGCCTCTTCCACACTTAAATTATCGCGGTTTACCAGTCGGTCAATACGAAGAGAATCATCACATTCCAAAAGCACTTTCAGCACGTGTGGAAGTCCGCGCATATTCCATCCTGCAATCCACGATTCTATCGCAACATGAACGTTTGGATTAGATAATTTTTCGCGCATTGCCTCATCTATTTGATGATCAACATCGTCGCCATAATCTGTTGCCAAATGATGCTTCGGATCGTCAGGTTTATGTGTACCATTTTTGATTGCAATTTGTCTTGCCCACTCACCGCCCGAAAAGGTTTCCCATCCTAATTTTTCAACAATGGGCTTAAGATTTTTAAGAAGTGTTGACCGACCTGCTCCCGGTGGACCGGAAATGGCAATGCTACTATATTTTAATTTCATATTCCTATTATAAAGCCTCATTGACAACGGTCAACAAGCGAATAATAATAGGCCTATGCCGATTGACTATCTTCCTGTTTCGTGGGAAGAATATCACACACTTTCCCAAAAGCTAGCAGCAAAACTTCTTTCCGACGGAAAAAAGGTAGACGAGATTATTGCTATTTCTCGCGGAGGATTAACCGCTGGTCATTTATTAACGGATTTACTCCGCGTCCCTATTTCAACATTTACCATCCAAAGCTATTCAGATCTTACCGTCCAGGGACAAGTCAAAATAACAAAACCACTCTCATCGCCAATACATGACAAAAATATTCTGTTAGTCGATGATGTTTCGGATACCGGAAAAACACTTGTAAGGGCTCTTGAATATTTAAAAGCTCAGCAGCCAAAAAAAATAACAACACTGACTTTATTTTATAAACCCCATTCTGTCTACAAACCGGATTATTTCGCAAAAACGACACCCGCCTGGATCATTTTTCCCTATGAGGTCACAGAAACAATTATTACTCTCTATCAAAATATGAAAAAAGAGAAAAAATCCGATGAACAAATGAAACATTTTTTAGAAACGCTTCATTTTACGAAAGAACAAATTGCTTTCGCAAAAAAATTCTATTGCAAATAATCCCCTATTGACGAACCACCATTGATCATATATAAGTAAATAATTAGGACTCAATTCGAGCCCTATTTTTTTTGGTTTTATCGATTCAATACCTATATGACAATTGTAGAATTAGACCAATCACTTAGACCTACCACTGATCGAGTTGTCATCCCTACAGATGGGCTTCCTATTATTATAGAATTGGATCAATCAGCAGCAGTAACGCCGGTTCAAGGATGTCCTGTTGCCGATGGCGGGCCTTCATGTAATCACCTTTGTGGAGGTGGTTGGCCAAACACAGAACATTCAACTTCCGAATTAACTTTTTTAGTATATACACATGCTGTAAATCCAAAAAAACTCGGCTGTCAACCACTTGTTGATAATGCTACTCAAGGTGCACTTGTTGTACAACAAGAAGAGGCCGCACTTGCTTAGCTACTTGACGAACTCTCTTGATTTTTATATAAGGTAGTTAGTAGGGCTCAAGTCGGGCCTTATTTTTTTGGTTTTTCATGCAAGCCCGACAATAAAATTATTTATGAGTCTACATGAGGGATTTAGAGACCAACTCGCAGATGTAATTCAAAATCAATTCCAAGAAGCTTCAATAAAAGATGGTTGGACTGATTCTCGAAAGCTCCATAGTGAAAAAATTCCTTTTCTTTACACCGAACTAGGTTACACAGAAATGCTCCCAACTTACCAATCTCTCAATCTTGATCAACTTATTCAACGATCGCTCGACCTATCTCCCAATCGAAGTATTTCGCTTATAGACTGCGGATGTGGAAAAAGTGGAGCATTTTTGCGATCGTGTGAGGAACATTGGCGTGGACGCGGCCTAATCTATGGAGTTGGCATTACGGCCCGGAAAATATTAACAAGTGACGAAGACCTCTCCCTAGCCTCACGTAATATTTCGATTATTGAAGGGAATATACATCATATCGATCAAATAGTTGGTGAAAATGTGGGTGACATCATTGTTTCAAATTTCTCATTTCCATACCTAGCCGATCCATGGGGTGCGATATTGGGAATCAATCGATCACTTCGAATCGGTGGGGTTGCGCTGGTTAACTATATCCCCTTCGGAGATGCAGTGAACGATGGAAGTAATAAAATCAACGATTTTCTTTCAAAATTAGAAGCAATTAGTGGTCTAGAAGCTCGAATAAATAATAAATTTCTTCCCGACTCCTTTAGTCTAAGCTGGGAAAAAACGCTTGATATACTTCCGATTTCTCTATCGTACGAAGGACATACAAGACTCACAACACTTATGCTTTCAAGAGAACCGTTTCATGTTGATCGGGTGCTTTATACAATGGATATATAAACCTATATTTCGCGTTTATTTTATAAAAAGTGATGATGTGTTAGAATAGCCTATGGCAGCAATGAAACTTCAAAGCGAGCTTGCCTACCTCAAAACAGAATTTTTGCGTGACGCAAAGGTTATTGATGCTCAGCGCGGATACATTTCTATCTCCTCCTTTAATCTGCGTATGAAACCAAAAGTCTTAAAAAATGCTGCTGTACTCATTGCAAATGAATTTAAAAACGAACGGATAGATATTGTTCACGGGATTCCCCACTCCGGTAATTATTTAGCAACTGCAGTTGCAATGGAACTCGGCGATAACGTACGACTTCACGCTTCACGAAAAGATCAAAATATCCCGACATCATGGAAAGATGTCTACCGCGCTGAGGTTCGATCGTTTACAACAAGTTCCGGAGGAACAACCGTTTTTTCCGGAATCAATCTTTCGTTTGTACAAAAAGGTGATCGCGTGCTTTTAGTTGATGATGTTTGCGCAACCGGGGAAAGTGGATATCATATCGTAAACGGTCTTCAAAAACACGGCGTAACCGTCGTCGGATACGCTGTACTTTTTGATAAAATATTTCAGGGCGGATTAGATTACGTTGCGAAACTCGGTGTAAAAGTTTTTTCTTGTGTTCGCGTGGCTGAAATTGGAGATCATGACCGAGTAGTACTTGCGTCGTGATATGATAGCAATATGATTGTCGTTGTTGATTTCGGATCGCAAACTGCACATCTTATCGGACGACGCTTGCGGCAATTAGGAGTTGAAGTTTCCTATACTAACCCGGAAGAAGCAATAGATATCATTAAAAATTCAAAACCGACTGGCATCATCTTTTCCGGCGGCCCGAACGACATAAGTCACGATGCTTCTCTTTCTATTGACAAACACGTCTTCGAATTTGAGTTACCTATACTTGGTATTTGTTATGGTTGGCAATTAATTGCCTATCTACAAGGGGGAACTGTTAAACACTCCAAAAAAGAATACGGTCCGGAAGAAATTATATTTGATGAACAACCCAGCGTATACGCGTTACCACAGAAAACATGTTCCGTGATCATGTCCCATGGCGATACAGTAACTAAATTACCTGAAGGATTTACGGCCGTTGGCCATACGAAACAAGTCGAGTATGCGGCGGTTGTTAATGAAAAAGCAAAAATATTCGGCATACAATTCCATCCTGAGGCAGATCATACACAATACGGAACGGAACTTCTAAAAAATTTCGCAACCGGCGTATGCCACGAAACGCTTAATCCACTTGTCTTAAATCCGCAATCAATTATCGAATCGATTAAAAAAACAGTTGGTTCCAATAAAGTTATTTGCGCAGTTTCAGGCGGCGTTGATTCAACCGTTACCGCATTTCTTATTGGAAAAGCAATCGGAAAAAATTTAATTCCCGTCTACGTTGACAGTGGGTTAATGCGACCAGAAACTGACACCCGTTTACAATATATTTTTTCAAAATTAATTTCAGCCACTCTTACCATCGTTAATGCAAAAGAACGATTTCTTACAGCGTTGAAAGGAATTACGGATCCCGAGGTCAAACGAAAAACCATCGGGAAATTGTATATCGACATCTTTACAGAAGAAGCCAAGAAACATTCTGATGCAACATTTTTGGCTCAAGGAACTATTTATTCCGATGTGATCGAATCGAAAGGAAGCCGCCACGCCTCAAAAATCAAATCGCATCACAATGTCGGCGGACTCCCTGCAGAAATGAATTTCAAACTTCTCGAACCAATGCGTGAATTTTATAAAGATGAAGTGCGAGAACTTGGCAGAATCTCAGGGATTCCAAAAGATATTGTAATGCAACAACCGTTTCCGGGTCCAGGGTATGCCGTCCGCATCCGCGGAGAAGTGACAGAAGAACGGCTTGCACAAGTAAAAATTGCAGACGACATCGTTGTTGATGAAATGAAAAAGGCGAATCTTTTTAAAGACGTCTTTCAATGTTTTGCCGTAATGACCGAAGCATTTTCAACTGCGGTAAAAGGTGATGGACGGGTATTTGCCGAAGTGATTGCTATACGCGCGTATGAATCCCGCGACATCATGACGAGCCGCTGGGCGCATATCCCATATGAAATTCTAGAGAAAATGTCTTCACGAATTGTCAATGAAGTTCCAAACATTTCCCGCGTGGTGTATGATATCACCACCAAACCACCTGCCACTATGGAATGGGAGTGATGTATGACAATGAAAATAACAGGTGCTGGACTCGCCTATTCTGACATCCTCATTCGACCGGGTTTATCGGATATTCGATCACGTCATAGCGATCAACTCAGCACATCCACTACAATAGCCCGAGGTCTGACACCAATTAAACTTCCCATAGTTTCCGCGAACATGGACACTGTCACTGAATCTCGAATGGCTATCACCATGGCGCTGTATGGAGGAATTGGAATCATTCATCGATTCATGACGCCGGAGACCCAGGCAAATGAAATACGTATAGTAAAAGATCACGTACGCATGATAGAGGATGATCCACCCTGTGTATCTGCAACTACAACGATAGGAGAGGTCATTGCTCTTCAAAAAAAACGAAACCGGGGATACGTCATAGTTTACTCCGGTAATTATTTTGACGGAAATTTTATTGGAATTGCCACCGACCGGGATTATTTATCCGCTCCTCTCACGACACAAATTTCTCAAGTCATGACACCAAAAAATCATATTATTTCAGTTTCAAAAAATACCCCACCTCAAAAAGCTATTGAAATTATGGAAACAAGAAGAATTCAAAAAATTCCTGTCGTTGATCGAAAGGGACATTTGGTCGGTGTGTATACTTTGAAAGATTTTTCCTACAAAACTCAATATCCGCAGGCTTCGTTTGATAAGAAAGGACGCCTCATGGTTGGTGCAGCGATCGGTGTTCAATCTCCTGATATAGATCGGGTTCATATGCTTATCGAGGCGGGGGTAGATGTACTCGTGTTAGATATTGCACATGGAGGCTTAATTTATACTTCGGAAATGTTATATCGATTAAAAAATAAAGAAAAAATAAAAACGCCCATAATCGCAGGGAATGTGGCTACTGCCGAGGGCGCTAAGTATATCTATGATAACGGTGCAGATGGCATTAAAGTTGGAGTAGGACCTGGATATGTCTGTGAAACACGGAACGTTGCGGGCGTAGGAGTCCCACAAATAACGGCGATTATGGAAGTGGCCGGCGTGATAGCAAAAAAACGAAATCCGATCCCAATTATCGCGGATGGTGGAATCCGGGAGCCCGGAGATCTTCCAAAAGCAATCGTCGCAGGAGCAAGCAGCGTAATGATTGGAAGCCTTTTTGCCGGAACCCGCGAAAGTCCTGGTGAACAAATGCTTGAAAATGGAACTCTAAAAAAATTAGTTCGTGGAATGGCATCATCGAGTGCATTTCAAAAACGAAAAAGCATCGGTGGATCAACAACCAATGGCGAACATTACACACCTGAAGGCCGCGCCATAGCAACTCCTTATAAAGGAACAGTGACAAAAATTATATTTGATTTCGATGGAGGATTACGATCGAGTATGAGTTACGTTGGCGCCCATACGATTACCGAGATGCAAACAAAAGGACAATTCATTGTCGTAACTGGCGCTGGCGCATCCGAAAACAAACGAAGTCTTACATAATATGGATAGGTACGTTCAACATGTTAACGACGCATGCGAGTATATTCGTAAAACGATCAATCAAAAAACATTTACTCCAAAGGTGGCTCTCACTCTCGGATCGGGATTAAACAAATTTGGCGATTTAATTACTCCCATTGCAATAATTCCATACAAAAATATTCCCCACTTCCCAACTTTAACTGTGCCGGGACATGAAGGGGTTCTTGTTGCGGGGTTTCTGGAGGATATACCTATAATCGGACTTAAAGGTCGAAAACATTATTACGAGGTAGCTGATCAAAAACGACCGATGGATATCGTAACATTTCCCACACAAGTGGCCGCGAGCCTCGGCTGTAAACTCTATATAGCCACAAACGCCGCGGGGGGATTAAACCCATCATTTAAACTCGGAAATCTCATGGTTATTAAATCCCACATCGGTCTGTTTCAACCAAATCCCCTACTGGGAACATATCGCGATTTTGGAGGAAATGCCCTTTTTCAACCACAAAATACCGAATACGCGCCGCGTCTCCGAAAATTATTTCTTGCACTTGATCCATTTATTAGAGAAGGCGTTTATGTCGGTTTAACCGGCACAACCTATGAAACTCAAGCCGAATGTTTGATGCTTCGGACCCTTGGCGCCGATGCCGTTGGCATGTCAACCATCCCTGAAATAATTGTTGCTACGAATCGCGGAATGGAAACATTTGGAGTATCAATGATCACAAACCTGATCGCTGCTGACGGCACGAATGCCACGAACCACAAAGAAGTAATGGAAATATTAAACGGTAAAAAAACAGAGGAAAAACTCTTCCGAATTTTCAAAACTTTTTTTCAAAAACTAAAACTTAAATTGTAAAGTAATGATTCCGTGAGGGTCCGGTTGTAACAGCGATTATCGGTGTTGCGAGACGAAGTTGAAAAAACGCTAAAAACTTTTTTGCATTCTCAGGTAATTCACTAAATGAGTGCGCTTTTCGTACTAATACTCCATTCCAACCAGGAAGATTCACATAATGAGGAACCACCTTGTTAAGATAAAAAAGCCCGGGTTGATACGAAACAACATTTCCCCGCTTATCCGTATAATGGGTGCAAACCGGAATCGGAACATTTTCCCATGACACATCAAGATGCGTTCCAATGAGCATTTCAACACCCGACATCCTGACGTTGTAGGATAGCATCGGGAGATCTGAAAATAATATATCGCGTGGTCTTCCGGTTGTTGTACCATATTCATGTGCCTCATCACGAACGCGTTTGGCCCACGTATCATCTGCGTGTGTCGGCATATGACGGGCTCCAACACTCGAGGTATAAGGTATTTTAAAAATTCCTATTCGATTTTCAATATTTTGCATCTTCCAAAAAGCTGTTCCTGTTTGAATTCCAAATGTCGATGTATCTGACGCGGTGATATCTGGTAACGTTCCAAACCACGGATGTAAACCTAACGCTTGAGCACCTTCAAAGATTACCGCCTCAGATTTTTTTTCATAGATACGTTTATGAATAACAAATGTATTTGTTACAATTTTTCGCTTCATAAGTTCTTGCCAAGCGCGCCCAATACGTCGAAGAAATTGTTTCTTATTGCCAACCACACGCTTACATTCTTTTTTTGTTTTTTTAGTTTTATAAAAATCCGGAACTTCAATCGTCGATAGATTTACACCATATAATTTAAATTCCTTTTCGTATCGGTCGTATAATCCTCCCAATACCGTTTTCCAATTTTTATCCATACAATCTGACAGATGAAACCCTAACCGGTCATAATGATGCGCATACGATGGACCAATTCCCCTTCCCGTTCCTCCACCGGATTTTCCCTGCCGAATTCTATTCAATAGTTCCTCCGCCCGATCGAGATCAGTATTTAATATCGCATCCTGAGACAAATACAATCTCCCTTTCATTTTCCCTACACGGTCCTCAACGTAATGAATTTCATCAACTAAATCTACCGGGTTAATCGTCATTCCCCTATCCATGATACAGGTAACTTTTTTATACATAACACCACTGGGAATCTGATGGAGCGCTAAATGGATACCCTTCACTTCTACCGTATGGCCGGAATTATTACCCCCTTGAAACCGAATAGCAGTTACCCCAGCAACACCTTTGGTTTTTTTCAGCGTCCCGATAAAATTATCAATAACTCTTCCTTTTCCTTCATCCCCTAATGCAATACCAACAACACACGCAGTGAACGGTCTGGCAATTTCATGAAATATTTTTTTCCTCTCTTTAGGCCAACCAACGAGAACATGGTTTTTTTTGTAAACGCTTGCAACGTCTTGGGAGATATATCTATCTGGGTGAAGAAAACGTTCTTCAGAAATATGTGGCATAAATAAAAGGCAGGACAAAATTTACTATAAAACCGGTTGGCGAGTCTGTCAATGACCGTCTTTTTTTTGCAACTCTTTTAACCCTAAATCAACGAGATTCGCGGCTTTACCTAAATACGTGTCGGGAGATAATTGTTGAAGTTGTACAGAAATATTTTTATCAGAAATGTCATATTCATGGACTATATTATCGAGAAGCTTTTTCCATGATGTTTCATCAAATTTTTTTCCTTGGGTGTATTTTTTAACAACCGCATATCCGTCTTTAACACCTGCCTTACGAAGGATCAGTTGCAACGGTTCAGCCAAAATCACCCAGTTATGCCAAAGCTGCGTATGCATCACCACTTCGTTGGGATAAATGCGCGAGAGTAAATAGGTGATTCTTTGTAAGGCATCTATTGTCGTTGCATGAATTTCTCCTAAAAAACGGAATAGCGGTGTATCCGAAAGATCCCGTTGCAGTCTCGATTCTCCTAAACGGGTAACAAGTACACCGATAAGACCGTTTGCAATTTCCGTCACTCCCTCACTATGTTCGAAATGAATAGGATTAATTTTCTGTGGCATCGTCGACGAACCAACTCCCGTCGGTTTTTGAATAATAAGATCGTCGCTGATATACCTCCACATATCAGAAGCAAAACTATGGAGAATTATATTCATCCGTTCTACAATTTGTAAGTATTCAATAATATCATCGTTTGGATTTACTTGTGTCGTAAAATGAGTTGCCTCCAAACCCAAACTTTTGATAAATGTATCTGAAAAAGAAATCCAATCGATACTTGGATAAGAGTATGATAATGCAGTATAGTTTCCTACAGCACCGTTACTTTTACCAAAAAATTTGTGTGATACGAGTTTTTTACGCTGCTGATATAACCTTATAACCACATTAATAAGTTCTTTGCCAAACGTCGTTGGAATTGCAGGTTGCCCGTGAGTTCTGGCTAGCATCGATAGTGCTTTGTATTTTTCTGCAAGAATTGCAAGTTGATGCGTAAGACCATCAATTATAGGAATCAATTTACTATCGCGTGCGCTCACTAAATTTAATCTCCATGATAAATTATTTACATCCTCACTCGTTAAACCAAAATGGATATATTCAGCGCTATCTGCAAGACTGGTTTTCGAAAATTCCTCACGAAGAAAAACCACTACAGCTTGAACATCATGATTTGTGGTCTTTTCAAATTTTTTAACTTTTTCTAACGAAGCGTCATTCAGGTGAGTATATTGAGATAATAATTGTTTTTCTTTTACCGTTAATGTTCTAATGACGTGTATTCGGGAAAGCGCCATAAGATACTGAATTTCAATAATTACTCGCGCCTGAATTAGCCCCGCCTCGGAAAACCAAGGAGCTAATTCCTCTCCGAGTTTTGCATATCGACCGTCGTATGGAGATAATGCGTGAAGACTGTTGTCCATTGTACGCTCAAATCATATACGCTGAAACATAAATGCGCAATGAGGATTATTCTTACTGAGGTTTATTAATAACGACTGGCTTAAGTCTACTCATCCCTTCCAAAGCATAACGACCACCCTGAACACCAACCCCTGATTCCTTTACTCCAAGGAATGGAAAATGATCTGGTCCTCGTTGCGGTGAACCGTTAATCTGAACTGTCCCAACATTCAACAATGTCGAATATTTAATACCCGTTCCTTCATCGTTCGTAAACACGCACGCCTGCAAACCAAATCGTTGACCGTTAACAATTCGTGCAGCTTCATCCATATCACCGATGACGATGAATGAAATGACCGGTCCGAAAACTTCTGTCGAAACGATTTTCATTGTCGGTTTTACGTTGGTTAAAATAGTGGGCTCAATGTATGCGTCTTTTCTATGTCCACCGATTGCAACGTTTGCACCCTCTGCGATTGCCCCATTAATCACTTGTTCAATACTTTCTGCTACTTTTACTGAAATGACTGGGCCAACTAATTTCGTCGCCGCGTCTCTCGGATCACCCATATGAACCGCTGTTTTCATCTGCTCAAGAACTACCAATAGAAGTTTTTCCAACACCGCTTGTGTTCCCATCACATATTTAATCGCCGTACATCGTTGTCCTGCATACGAAAAACCGCCCTTTATTATTTCACTGGCGGTCAAATTCATATCCGCGTCTGGAAAAACGATCGTTGCATTATTACCGCCGCATTCAAACATAAGAGGCTTCATCGGAGCTTTTGCAGCGATTGCCATACCGGTATCGGAACTTCCTGTAAATGCTACCATCGTAATTTTCGGGTGTGCTACTAAATAATTACCGATTTCACTACCGCCGCCTGTAAGACACGTAAGAACTCCCTCAGGAACGCCGGCTTTTTCAAAAATTCTTGTTAAATATAATCCACTAATCCCACCTTGAGTAGGTGGTTTAAAAACCACACTATTTCCCATAAGAAGTGCGGGTGCAATTTTACTAGCTGCCAAATTTACCGGATAATTAAATGGTGCGATACACAAGATTACCCCTTGGGCGGCCCTTTCTATCATGCAAATTCTTCCTTTTGGATATCCAGGAAAATTATCACTATCAAGTGTTTCTCCACGAATAGATTGTACTTCGTCAGCAAAATAATCAGTTAATTCTGCTGTGCGTTTGATTTCACTCTTTGCTTCACTCATTGTTTTACCGATTTCCCTCGCCAACAATGTAGCAAGATAATCTTCATAATGCATAATCCAATCTGCTGCAAGATGAACTATTTTCACCCGTTCATTTAGTGGAGTTGCTTCCCATTTTGCTTGTGCGTCTGCCGATTTTATTACCGCTTCATCAATCTCTTCAGTTGTAACGACTTGAAGTTCACCAACTACGGCGCCATCAATCGGAGAATATACTGGAGTTCGTTTACCACTTTTACTTTCCAACCAATCTTTTCCGTTAAAATACTTATAAATAGGAGGAGTTCCGTTATTACTGATTTGCTCAAACATGTCGGCAGGCATATTTCAAGTATATGCCGGGTTGTCAAGAAATGTAAAGAGCTTATTACTCTTCTCGACGAATTCTTTTTATAATACATGCCGTTAGGCTGCCCTGACTTCCGTTTTCTGCAGCTGTACTCAGAAGATGGGTAACAGAATTTGTCACGCTCTCTTCAGTATCTCCGGTTACTTCAAACGTCACGCGAAGTTGTTCTTCATCAAGAAAATCAATTACTCCTGCAGTTGCAATAAGTATGGTGTCGCGAAGTAACATTTTTTCCACAACAACGTGAGGAACGAGTCCTAGCCGTTTACATCCTAAAGCACGGGTAAGCGCACCGATTTGATCTACATCTGTCGGGGTTAGGATATCTATAAGACCTTCCCGATACAATAAAACTCTTGTGTCCCCTGCAGTACCAACCCAAAATTTATGTCCTCCAACAATAACTACAGCCAGTGTTGTTGTGAGACCCGTTTCAAACCCTTTCTCCCGATGTTTTTGCCAAATCGTCAAATTTGAAGAACGAAATATCCGTCGAAGTAACAACCGTCTGTCAGCCCAATAAAATGGACGCTGACGGATTAATTTATATCCCCATAACGCGGTTTCTCCTGCAAGCTTAGAAGCGACTTCGCCGTGCACTACATCACTACACCCATCGGACACAACAACACATTCATCTCGAAAAATATTGAAATAATCCCGTTGCTTTTTGCCATCCCCAGTCAATTTGCTACCGGCGATAAGAACCGAGTTATTCACTTTTCGCATTTGTACCGCTATTGGATCGGTGAAATTCATATCTAATATTATACTGGAACTTTCCGATACCTGATATAATAACCCCATGTCGTCATCGATAGCAAAATGGTTTTCGTCGATACCAATATTCCACCGAAAAACCAATAAAAAATCACACGAAAATTCTTCAAAAAAAGTGGCACATGCTTACCTACGGTATGCCTTTTGGCTTTTACCATTATCCCTTATCCTTGCATCATACCTTTTAATATTTAAAGACCTCCCCTCTCCGGCAAGTTTGGGAAAATACAATCTTCCTCTTGCAACGAAAATTTATGATCGGAATGGGAAACTTCTATTTGATATTTTTGTTTCACAAAATCGAACAGCAGTACCGTTATCAGAAATTCCTCTGTATTTACGTCACGCTACCATATCAATAGAAGATAAAAATTTTTACACACATCAAGGCTTTAATCCGATCGGAGGTATGCTTCGAGGACTCGTTGCCACAATTCGTGGACAAGGACTTCAAGGCGGATCAACAATTACCCAGCAACTAGTCAAATCAGCGCTTCTAACACCAGATCGCACTATTACAAGAAAAATAAAAGAACTGATCCTCGCAACTTGGGTTGAACTCATTTATCCGAAAGATAAAATTCTCGAATTATACCTAAATCAGGTTCCCTATGGTGGAACTGCGTGGGGTGTTGAATCGGCAGCCGAACAATATTTCGGAAAAAGTGTTAAAGATGTCGATCTTGCACAAGCAGCCTTATTGGCAGGTCTTCCCCAAGCTCCATCGCTCTATTCTCCGTTTGGGGCTCATCCTGAATATGCAAAAACACGGCAAGGTGAGGTCTTACAACGAATGGTGATAGATCACTACATTACTAAGGATCAAGAAGATAAAGCACTAGCTGAACCGTTAGTCTATAAAAGTGAAACCGGCTTAAAAGCGGGTCACTTTGTCATGTATGTAAAACAGCAACTCGAAGACAAATACGGAGAAGCACTCGTTGAACGGGGTGGACTTAAAGTAACAACAACTCTTGATTTGAATCTTCAGGAATATGCCGAAGCAACCGTCGCGTCCGAAATTGATAAACTGACAAATTACAAAGTTTCCAATGGCGCCGCTCTTATCACAAAACCTGCAACGGGAGAAATTCTTGCCATGGTGGGAAGCACAGATTATTTTGCAACACCATCCGGAAGCTACAATGTAGTCACCGCACTTCGGCAACCCGGCTCATCAATTAAACCAATTAATTATGCAATAGGCATCGAAAACCGCATCGTAACTCCCGCTACAATGTTCTTAGATGTTCCTACTTGCTTTGGCATCATCAATCAAGCCAATTATTGCCCGCAAAATTATGACGGAAAATTCCATGGACCTGTGCAACTTCGGATGGCGCTGGGAAATTCATTCAACATTCCCGCCGTTAAAATGCTCAAGATGAATACTGTTCAAACGATGGTTGCATCTGCTAGTGCGTTTGGACTCACAACGCTTCAGGATCCCAGTAAATATGGACTATCGCTAACACTTGGTGGTGGCGAAGTTCACATGACTGATATGGCAGAAGCATTCGGAGTCTTCGCAAACGCCGGCATAAAGAAAGATTTAGTATCTATTCTGAAAGTTGTTGATAAAAACGGCAAAGTTCTTGAAGAATTTAAAGATCCCAATCTGGATAAGGATATTCCGTCGCAACTTCTCCTGCAGGGCCCAAGAGTGATATCACCGGAAACATCCTTTCTTATTTCTCATATATTACTTGATAACAACGCCCGACAAATGGAATTCGGCCCCAATTCTGAGCTTGTTGTTTCAAATCACGCGGTCTCGGTAAAAACCGGAACAACAAACGATCTACGGGATAATTGGACTATTGGATTTACTCCGCAATATTTGGTTGCGGTATGGGTAGGAAACAATGATAATTCTCCTATGAATCCGTATCTGGTTTCCGGAATCACCGGTGCCGCGCCGATTTGGAATAAGTTGATGACGAAAGTTCTTGCCGGGAAACCAGACCTTTGGCCGAAACAACCTGATGGGATTGTCGGAGCACGTATTTGTTCCCTCTCAGGTCTGCTTCCACCCAACACAAGTGACCAGGGCGACCCTGGATGTCCGATCCGATTTGAATATTTCATCAAAGGAACGGTACCCACACAACACGAACAATTACAGCAACAAGTACTCATCGATAAATCAACCGGTGATCTTGCGGCTTCCGGTAAAACGGATAATGTGGAAATGCAATCACATCAGGTGTTATCAGATGGTCTTTCCCAGTGGTGTCTCGATTGTCCTCACCCGGATAATAAACCAGTCTATATTAAATAATCCCCAATCCCCGAACTGGGTCTTGTTTACAGCCTATAGATTATGATATAACAACATACTATGGCCCGTGTTCGTAATCCAAAGTCCACCAATCAGCCTCAAAGAGGATTAATACTTAATGGTATCTTATTAATTTTGCGCTTCTTTATCATCATTGGTGATATTGTCAGATTTATTTTCCATACTATTTTTTCAATACCTTTCCGGACCTATAACTTATTCAAAACAATATTTCAACGAATTGGAAAAAATATTTTACAGGTTTTTGGATCAACAAAAACGCAATTGAAGAAGATGATACGAAACCGCGGAAGACTCATCTTGCTGGCAGGCAAACCTGTATTACCCCGAGGTCGACCGAAAAAAGTAATTCCTTTCAATCAAAAAGTAGATCAGTGGTTAAATATTGGTGATAGAATCATTGATCGAATCTTAAATTCGATCACAAGAAGCTTACGAACAGTTATCATTCTTCCTAAAAAATTGCAGACCGGCATCTCTGGTGGTATTGATAATTTTTTTAACGGATTACAAAAAAAATGGGAAGCACACGAGACACTTCAAAGAGTGTTGGAACAAAAAAAGCGAAAAAAACAAATTGAACTTGCTAAAATTATCCACCCTAAAAAACAGCAGCCGACAATTACGTTTCCGCAAATTCGCTTTCCTACCTTTCCAACATTTAAATTTCATCGTAAACGTGGTCCTAAACCAAAAATTTCAAAATTCGAACAAGCCAAATCGTTTGTTGCCGGCATTTTGGCGACAATTCTTTTATTCTACTTTCCTATTTCCACTTACCATTGGCTTAAGGCTCTTCCGGACCCGCATCTTCTTTCCCGAAGAGACTTAGAAGTAACAACAAAAATATTCGACCGTAATGGCGCACTCCTTTATGAGATGTACGCCGATCAAAATCGAACACCAATTCCACTTGCAGATATCCCCCAATCCGTCAAAGACGCAACTATTGCAATCGAAGACCGCGATTTTTATCATCATCAAGCGATATCACTCAAAGGGATTGCCCGTGCGCTTGAAGAAATAGTTTTGAAAAATCAAGTCCAAGGGGGTTCAACAATCACCCAACAACTAATTAAGTCCGCTCTTCTTTCTCCTGAAATTACAATCACTCGAAAAATTAAAGAGGTCGTTTTGGCATTTTGGGCGGAACGGCTTTATACGAAAGATCAAATTCTTGAAATGTATTTAAATCAGGTTCCATACGGAGGAACATCTTGGGGGGTAGAGGCCGCGAGTCAAACATATTTTGGTAAATCGGTTAAAGATTTAACTCTGGGAGAAGCAGCTCTCTTAGCAGGATTACCAGCCGCCCCAACAGAATATTCTCCGTTTGGCGACCATCCGGATAAAACAATCGAACGGCAACATGAAGTGCTCCAAAGCATGGTTGAAACGCGTGCAATTACTAAGGATGAAGAAGAAAAAGCATTAACAACACCAATAACATTCACCACACCGAAAACGGCAATTCGCGCACCACATTTTGTCATGTTCGTTAAAAATCTGCTAGAAGATCGCTATGGGGAACGACTCGTTGAGCAAGGCGGGCTTCGTATTACCACATCACTCGATATTTCCATTCAGGATAAAGTTCAGGAAATCGTAAAAAACTCTGTTAATGGGCTTGCTAATCTTCGAGTCGGAAACGGAGCTGCGATGGTTACCAATCCAAAAACCGGTGAAATTCTTGCCATGGTGGGAAGTAAAGATTATTTCGATATCCCGGACCAGGGTAACGTCAATGTAACGACAGCACTCCGACAACCAGGATCATCAATTAAAGTTGTCAATTATGCCGCAGCCTTAGAAAGCGGGTTTTTTACGGCAGCATCTATTATTGATGACGCACCGATTGCATTTACATCAGCTGGAAGTCCGACGTATGCTCCAGTTAACTATGACGGTAAATTCCACGGGCCTACCCCACTCCGATACGCACTCGGAAATTCATATAATATTCCTGCTGTAAAAATCTTAGCTAAAATTGGAGTTGGAACCATGATCGAAAAAGGTCGCCTCATGGGAATTACAACGTGGCAGGATTCCAGTCAATATGGATTATCGCTCACCCTCGGCGGCGGAGATGTGACCATGTATGATATGACAAAAGTGTTTGGCACCTTAGCGAACGGGGGAAAACGCGTTGACCTGTTACCAATTTTGGAAGTTACCGATTATACGGGACATGTGTATGAAAATAATAAACCGAGTGCACCGGTCGATGCCGTGAAACCCGAAGTCGCGTGGATATTGAGTAATATTCTCAGTGACAACAATGCCCGCACTTCTGCCTTTGGTCCGAACTCGAGTCTCGTTATACCGGGAAAAACTGTTTCAGTCAAAACCGGCACAACAGATTCTAAAAGAGATAATTGGACAATCGGATATACGCCGTCAATCCTTACCGCGGTTTGGGTTGGAAATAATAATAACGCACCGATGGACCCATTGTTAACTTCAGGGATAACAGGCGCAGCACCGATTTGGCATGACATTATGACGGAATTATTAAAAAATAGGCCGGATGAAGTAGCCCCGCAACCGTTCGACGTTTTGTCTATCCCCTGTTATTTCGGTCGACCGGAATATTTTATCATCGGAACCCAACCACCAAACGGCCAGTGTGCCCCGCTCCCAACGCCGACTCCATCGCCAACACCGACGCCTTAATCGATTTACATTAAAATTCCTCAAACGTCCTCTCGTTATTCACATATCCCATACTCATAAGTACTTTTTTGTTTACATTTGTCCATGCGGAAACCACGTCTCCAATAAATAAAATGTGGTCTCCCGTTTCAATTTCGTTTGCGACTTTGCATTCATAATTAAACGTTGCTTCTGTTAATAAAGGAACTTTTGTATATTTACCTTTTGTAAAACTAATCTTTGATTCTTTAAATTTATCAACCGATCTTCCGCTGGTATACCCGAACACCGAAATATATTTTCTCATTTCCAAATTTGGGATTGCGATAACAAATTCACGGTTTTTTTGAATAAGTTCGCAGGTATATCGTTTTTTCCCAACGGATAGAGCAACTTGTGGCGGATCATGGGAGGTTTGCATAAACCAACTCGCAACCATCCCGCTCGGTTTTCCGGTCTCATCAACAGATAAAACAAAAACACAGCTTAACGGAAATAATCTATCTAACCCTTCCATCGAAGCAATTTCATGCATAGATGAATTATATCAAATCCATTTTAAACATCCGGAGAAACCGTACCTATTTACCAAAATATGTGAGGATTTAAAATCAGGATTATCCCCTTACTTCAATTTCGTTAATTTCAACTGATAAAATATAGCGTTTCTAAATCTTCAAGGAAAATGTTATAGCGATGTAATATTAAACAACTATTGATAATTATAATTAGGTTCGTAGAATTCCAATTCGTTGATCAAATTGGTTTACGGCCCTATTATTCATTTCCACCATTTTTCTGTTGTATTCTGTAAATTCACTAAATCTCATTTGGTCATCAGTATTAGTTAGAGAATTAAATATTGATATTTGTGTATTCTGAGTTATATCAGGACAATTATCTTTTATTAGATGACTTATATAATCAACTTGTGCAGAATAATGTCCTTGAAGCCCTAAAATCATTAATTCTTCGTATTTGTTTCGATCTACACCAATTAAATCCGCGATCGGTTTACCCGCTTCCCATGCCTTAATCTCGTTATTCATTTTCAGTTTCAATTGTTTTGATATTATCGATAATCGATAATCCAATGGTTTTGTAAAAAATTTCTGAGTCAACACTTCAAACTCGAGCGAATATATTTCATCACTTTCCTGTTGCTCATTCGGATATATTACATGACCTATTTCATGAGCAAACCCTGCTTGATAGTATAGATTATGTAGAAGTGATGTATCGATTATAATTTTTAACATTTGAATTCTCGGTCTAGAATTTTTGATGTTAACAATGTCGTATGATTCGGGTAGAATATCATTAATAACTAATCCACTTTTAAGACGAACGGTAACCCCGTTTTTATCATTAATAACTGCGCTAAATATTCCTCTTTCAGGATTCTGTTCAGCGAGTCTTTTTAGAAAATTTATAGTATCTTCTGGCACAATAGTATTCTATCAAATCCAAATCTAAGAAAAATTATTTACAAATTATATTACCCTTATTACACGATAATTATTATATTTATTGAGATTAATGACCTAATCTTTCTCTCAATGCTAAATTAATAACGTAACGATTTTTTGCGAAATAAATAAATAATTATGTTTTTTATTGTGAGATTTATGTGAACCATGATGAAACAACCGCAATAAAAATCTGATTCTTTATGTATACCTATCCGCAACCTTACTCGCTGCGTAGCTGTCTGGTTTTGTTTTAACTCGATATCCTGATCCGCGAACCATGCCGACAATTTCCTGAATCATCTCGCGGGTATCACCAACCTGACCAATATCTACATGAATTTCCACATCATATTTCGTTATCCCATCATTTTTTAAAAGATTTAATATTGTTTCTGCCATATCCAACGACATCGTTGCTTCTTCATACATCCGCTGCCGTAATACATAGTGTTTTTTATTTACAACGCGCTTCCAAAAATAGATCCCACCAACACCACTCCGATGAACAACAATCGCGGTAACAAAATCTACTCCCTCGCCGTTATGTGTTTGAGAATCAGTTCCCACCACTAACTGATATTGCTTCTTCGGGTCAGCCGCTAAGAACTGCAATATCTTTTCCCGAATTTGCGGAAGCTCTAGCGCTCCATATGTCGGACTTTGAAACATACGGGGCTATTGTACCACCAAAAACCCCGTCTTACGACGGGGTTTAGTTTCAAAAGTAATTACAACAGATTACTGTTGTGGTCGTTCTTCACGTGGTCGTGCTTCATTAACGACTAACGGTCTTCCGTCAACGTCTTTACCGTTGAACATTTCGATCGCTTTCTTTGCTTCTTCATCTGTGGACATTTCCACAAAACCAAAGCCTCTCGATCGGCCGGAATATTTA
>Ga0182027_10002264_pt1 | contig 31370 bp, 25 predicted proteins | sample 712E1DmetaG_FD_121300 | JGI IMG/M metagenome (GOLD analysis project Ga0182027, IMG submission 121300) | Permafrost microbial communities from Stordalen Mire, Sweden - 712E1D metaG (Illumina Assembly) | ecosystem: Environmental > Terrestrial > Soil > Wetlands > Permafrost | place: Sweden...
CCTGTTGAAATATCCCACCGAGCGCCGCGTGAGGGCACGCGGCCTACATTATTTCCTCGTAAATCACGGGTCATGTAGGCCCGGTGCCCTCACCGGGCGAGTTTTTCAACAGGCTGCTAGGGACGAAAGAGCTTCCGTCCCTCCGGGACTTGTACGGCTTGTTTCGCCGGTTCACCCAGCCATAAATGGCTGGGCTATTTTCAAGGATAGCACGGATTGGGAATTGATTCAGAAAGCGCGACTTCCATCCCGGACCTTTGTGTCGTTCATGGGTCTTGTCGTCGCGTCCATCAAGCGGTCTTGGCGTGATGGAGAGCGGACATGGCTGCGGCCTTGAGCAAACCGACCAGCGTATTGGCGCGAAGCATCGCCTCCAACTCTTCCTCGGCAGGTCGGGGTCACATCTAAACATTCGATATTTGAATTTCCTTTCGACTGAAATGTAGAATGTTTAGATGTGACCCCGTTGGCTTTACGGATGTGACCCCGTTGGCTTTACGGATCGACCAGCGCCGTGAAAAATTTGACGGCAACAACGTCCTCGTCCAGCCGCAATGCCTCAAAAAACGACTGGACATTCAGCCATTTCCACGCCGGATGGTGCTGGAATATGCCAAAGTACCAGTTGAACCCATCCACGTAGATGGTGCAGCGCTTTTTCGGTTGGGGCGGTGGGTTGGATTCGGACATAAGGCTGTGAAAGGGGGGTCAAAAATTATTAAAATAGGGCTTGCTTTTCAGCCTCAAAAGGCCGATATGTATTACAACTTCTCGCAATTGCGATTGGGTGATCCGAAAGGGTTGCCCTATTTTTTGCCCACTCGGACTGTCGTTGGGCGATCCCGCATCAGTTTTCAATTCCGTTTCCTTCCTCGTAAGGGCACTACCAAATTGCCGAGCTTATCGTTTGGACCGATGATGGCTGCTCCTTCTTGGAAATCAAGCTCTCCTCTCCATTTCAGTGCCAACCAGCGAACTGCTCCACCAGCAGGAGCCTTCCCAAAGTGTAAAGGAATCCGACAATCCGGTGAACCGCTCCACCGGCCCGCGCTTCCATGCTTGCCGCGCCGTCTTGTCCGCCGTAAGCGGGCCGACCGCGACACCATTTCGGTGATACGTCAAAGAAGATACAATCGCCCCTTCCGCATGTCAAACCGATTCGCTCATTTTTTTGTCGGTCGTCACTTGGCAACCTGCGCAGGCATAGCGAATTGCCCGCCTGCCGTCCGACACGCGAGATTCTCCCGGTTCCGCGACAGCGGAAAGTCCAAACTGACACCCTATAAGCTGCCTTCACTTCCCTGGTGGTGGCGGCATTGGCCCCAGTTTTGCGAGGGAATAAATGCGAGGGGTCAAACCGTAGTTTTGCCTAATGCGCGTCGCAAGTAAGTGCAACGCAATGATTTACAGTTCAGAGCATAAGCGTCACGATAACTCTCCGCCTTGCTGGCGTCACGCGGGGCTGGGGTGTCATGTTACCCAACTGACGCCAACCGGGCGGCATGGCATTAACCGGCAATTTTTGCCTGTCAACCCGCCATTCCGCGTGCTACCTAACGGCTCCTTACGGGTCTTTACGGGTGACCTAACGGGTCCGTCCTCAAGAAACCCTTTGTTTATGCGGGTCCTAACGGCCTAACGGGTCCAGACCCCTGGAGAGGGGTAGCACGGGCGACTCGCCCGCCCCGCCTTTCTGGTTCCTCGACATTTTCAGTGGATTGCCGCTGCAAGGATTGGGGAGCGAGATCGTCCCGATCGCCGTGGGGCGCGTCTCGCGCTGCACTCCTTCCCCAATTCCTTCCTGTGGATTCTTCCTTGGATTGGCCGCGCTTGCTGAGGAGTGGGCCGGAATGTGTTTGGCGGGACGCCAAACACTGCGCGCGGGACGCACGCGCTCCCCGGAATCGCCCTTGCGAGATCCGCTCCGCTGAAAACGTCGAAGAACCGCCTTTCTTCTTTACTCAGGGCTTTTCCATCGGGCCGCGGGTGACGCCGAGCTGGTTGTGCAGTTTTAGCTCGCGCCAGAGTTGCGCGCCGCTCATTTCGCCCCGCAGCAGGCCGCGGTATTTGCCGATGATCCGCGCCGCTTCTTCCGCGCTCTCGTTGACAAACTCGATGCGAAAATGCCGCGCCCCCAAGGCCATCAGTCGCGCGACGTATTCCGCCCCCGTCTGCGCCCGCCCGTTGAAGACGGTGTTGCGGCAGCCGGCGTCGGCCTTGATGGGGTGTTCCAGGCCCACGCGGTCGCGCAGTTGCGCGGCGTGTTGGTCGCAGGGGCGGCCGCAGTTGGTGTAGTCCGTGCCGGTGGTGAGAAAGGCGCACAGCACGCAGTGCTCCATGTGGAACATGGGGATATGCTGGTGAATGGTGATCTCGAACCATGCGGGCGGAGCCGATTGCAGCAGGGCCTCCAGTTGCGCGATGTTCAAATCGTAGGACGCGGTGAGGCGTTCCAGTCCAAACCGGTTCTTGAAATAGTCCGCCGCCAGGCCGTTGGCGACGTTGAGGGAGTAATCGCCCACACGGCGGCAATCGGCGAAGTACTTCAAATGGTCGTAGTTGCGAATCAAATAGCCGTCCGCCTCGCAGGAGCGGACTTGTTTCAGAATCCAGTCTTCGCCCGGCTTGAAAATCCGGGGAGGAGCAACCCAGATTTCGGATTGCGGATTGCGGATTGCGGATTTCGGATTGGCCGAAGTTCGGCTTCCCATTGCGGATTGACGGAAACAATTGACGGCTTCGCGATATTTCTTGGGGTCCTCGAATTCGCAATAAATTGTCCGCGAATCGCAACTGAGCGCGGCTTCAAGCTGGGCCATCGTCCGCACTAACACGATCAACTGCGCGTCGCCGGGTTCAGGAGCGGCTTGCGTGGCATTGGCTTTGGCTTGGTGGGACCAAAGGGACGAAAAGGACGTAATGGACGTAATGGACGAAAGGGGCTCGCCAGGCCCGACATTCGTGGCGCCGGCTTTCAATCCGAAATCCGAAATCCGCAATCCGCAATTGGCAATTCGCATTTCCTCAATCCTCCCGGCCAGCTCGCGGCGCATCCGGTTCAACTCGCTGGCGGGCAGGATGACCGGGCCTTCGAGCCGGTTTTGCAAGCCGTCCAGTTGGAAAACCGTTCCGCCCAGGCGCCCCAGTTGTTCCCGCAGCTTCTCGGTGGTGAGCGGCTGCCTGTCCGCGACCGCCAGCGGCAGGCTGGAACTCACCTGCGCAACGTGTCCCAGTTCGTCGCGCCCGATCACCGTCATTGGGCCGGAGGCGCGCCCATGCACTTCCAGCGAGAGCGGACGCCGGAAATGGGGCGCCGCGCCCGCAAAACTCCGGCGCAGGCGGCGGTCCAATTCCGGATCGCTCGTCTTCCAAAGCCTGTCACCAATATGAATCCGGCCAAAGTCCAGATCGTCCCGCCCGAAACCGAGCGCGCTCAGAGACCGGTCCGAACCCCGCGCCGCCTCCACGCGATAGACCCGGCCGCCCTCTTCCTTTTCGTCGGGCCGCCCGGCGTCAAATACAATGCCATCGCCGGCCTTGAGCGGGGCTTCCAGATGCGCGAGGACTTTCTCCCCTTCGACGCGCCGCACCGTTCCGAGATAGACGCCGCGTTTCTTGCCAAAACGGGCGTGGACCAGCCGCTGATGGTTGACACCGCCGAACCAGCCCGTGTGGAGTCCGCGCGAAAAGGCCATTTCCAAATCGTAGCGCGATTCGCGGGCCAGCGCCGCGGCGTCCGCCGTTCCGGCGCTCAACTTGTCCAACGCCTGCCGATAGACGCGTGTGATGTTGGCCACGTATTCGGGGGATTTCAGACGGCCTTCGATTTTCAGCGACGCCACGCGGGCGCGGATCAAATCCGGCAGCACCTCCAAACCGGCCAGGTCCTGCGGGCTTAACAAATAGCGGCGGTCGCCGAGCGGGACCGGCTGGCCGTCGCAAATCAAATCGTAGGGCATGCGGCAGGCCTGGGCGCATTCGCCGCGATTGGCGGAGCGCCCGCCCAGCGCCTCGCTTGTCAAACATTGGCCGGAATAAGCCACGCACAGCGCGCCATGCACAAAGACCTCCAGCGGGAGCGGGCCGCGGGCGATCTGTTCGATATCCCGGACGGAACATTCGCGCGCCAGCACGACGAGGCTACAGCCCAGGTCGCGCGCAAATTCCACGCCCGCCGCGCTGGTGATGGTCATTTGCGTCGAGGCGTGAATGGGAAAATCGGGCGACAACATTCGGATCAACCGGCAAATTCCCGCGTCCTGCACCACGGCCGCGTCCACGCCCGCCGCGATCAGCGCGCGCAGGAACTGTTCCGCCGCCGCCATTTCGTTGGCAAAGACCAGCGTGTTGAAGGTCACATAACCCTTCACCCCGCGCCGGTGGAGGAACGCCATCAATTCCGGCAGGCTGGCTTCCGTAAAATTCTGCGCCCGCATCCGCGCGTTGAACCGGTCCAGCCCGAAGTAAATGGCGTCCGTGCCATTCTCCACCGCCGCCTTGACACAATCCCAGTCGCCGGCGGGAGCGAGAAGCTCCGGCAATTGCGGATTGCGGATTGCGGATTGCGGATTTTGGACAGAAGGCAACGAAGGCATCGAAGGCGGGAAGTTCTCCTCCTTCGTTATCTTCGTTTGCTTCTGTTCACTCTTATTCATGGGAATCGCGGATTGCGGGTTGCGGATTGTCGCCACGTCCGTGCCGGTCTTCGCTGCCGCGCTATTTAAGCTGCCTGCCATCAAGATGGATTTTAGCCTGCCCGCGCTCAAAATGCCAGTTCTTACGCAAGCATTGGAGCCGTGGGGGGAGAGTTAGCGGAACAAGTTATACTTGACAATACACCGGAGGGCGCTGAAACCGTCGCGCCAGCCGATCTTTTTTCCCTCGTCGTAGGTGCGGCCGTAATAGGAAATGGGGACTTCGTAAATCCGCAGCCCCATCCGGCTCACCTTGGCCACGATCTCCGGCTCGAAACCGAACCGGTCCTCCTCAATTTGAATCTTCAGCACCACCTCGCGCCGGAACATCTTGTAACCCGTTTCCATGTCCGTCAGATTCAGATTGGTCGCCATGTTGGAAAGCAGGGTCAGCGTTTTGTTGCCAACGTAATGCCAGAAATACAGCACCCGGTGCGCCCCGGCCCCGCCAAATCGCGACCCGAACACCACGTCCGCCTTGCCCGCCAGTATCGGCCCGGCCAATCTCCCGTAGTCCGCCGGGTCGTACTCCAGGTCCGCATCCTGGACGATGATGATGGGCGAGGTGGCCTTGGCAAAACCGGTGCGCAAAGCCGCGCCTTTGCCCCGGTTGAACGAGTGCTGGACGAGCTTGATGCGGGCATCCGCCTGGGCCAGCGGCTGGAGCGCTTCCCAAGTCCCATCTTGCGAGGCGTCGTCCACCACAATCACTTCCCGCACCAGCGGTTGGGCCAGGACGGTTTGCAGGACTTTGGCAATGGTGCCCGCCTCGTCGTAGGCCGGAATGATCACTCCCAAACAGGCAATCGTTTGCACTGGCCGCAATTGAATTGGCTCTGGCATGGTCAACGAAGCGGGCTACTGGAACAACTGCGGCGCGAATTGGCCGAGGTAGTTGCGCCAGTTGATCCAGGTGTGCGCGCCGGGGGACTCGATGAAGACCGGATTAAAGGCGTGCCTTTTGAGGATGTCCACGGTGGCGCGCGAATTGGCGATCAGGCCGTCATCCCGGCCGGTGCTCATCCAGATGAGTTTGACGCCCTCCTTGAGTTTGGCATTGTCAAGCACATCCTTATGGCGTTCCTCCCAGCCTGCGGCGTTGCCGCCGCCCGAACCGATCCCCACCCCGGAACTGAACACGGCGATGTAGGCAAACTTGTCCAGCGTGGCAAACGCGGCTTCCAACGTCTGGCCGCCGCCCATGGACAGTCCGGCGATGGCGCGGTGCGCTTCATCGGTGTACACGCGGTAATGGCTTTCCGCGTAGGGCATGACGTCGCCCATGAAATCCTCCTGGAACTCGTCGCGAGGCGGGATGGCCGCCGCCGCGCCGCGCTGGCCTTGAACGCCGGTGTGGCCGGCCGGCATCACCAGCACCATCGGCTTGGCTTTGCCGTCGGCGATCAGGTTGTCCATGATGAATCCCGCGCGCCCGACGGTGGACCAGGCGTCATCGCTGTCCCCGGCGCCGTGGAGGAGATAGAAAATGGGATAGCGGGCCGAGCCACTTTCGTAACCGGGCGGCAGATAAACGTGCATGCGGCGGAAGCGGTTGAGGGCCTTGGAAAAATAAGTCACCGTTTCCACCGCGCCGTGCGGCACATTGCGCGTGTCCATGAGGTCCGAGCCGGGCACATTGACCAGGCTCCAGATGGCGTCGTTGGATTCGCTGGTGGTTGCCGTCTCGGCGGTTCCCGGATTGCGCGGGGCGACCGCCGTCACGCCATCCACGTTGAAATTATAGCGGTACGCTCCCGCGGGAACCGGGCCGACGGCGCCTTCCCAGATGTTGTTGGCGTTCTTGGCTAGAACCAGGCCGCTGCCTGTGCCGGGAATATCACTGGCGATGACGCGGACACTTTGGGCGTTCGGAGCCGCGAAGCGGAAGGTGAGATGGCCGTCGGCGGAGACTTCCACCGGGGCGGGACGCGCCGCACCGCCGCGTCTCCCGCCGCCGGCGGCAGCCTGGGCGAAGGAATCGGGCGCGAGCGCGAAAGTCGCCAGAGCGGCGGCGGCAACGACAGCAAGACAGAACGGATATGTTTTCATATTAAGTTTAAGTTAACTCACTGAGCTTTCCAGGCGGCCAGGGCGGCGTGGTAGATTTCGGCGAGGGGCAGGTTTTTTTCCGCGGCCAGCTTTTTGCACGACTCGAATTCCGGCGCGACCTGCGCCACTCTTCCGTCCAGCAACCCAAGTTTCACTGTGACAGGCCCGTGGGGCGTCTGGACGGTTCGGAACTCGCGGCGCAGCTTGCGGCGGTCCGCCAGGGTGCGGCGCACGCCAAAGGCGCTGGTTTGGCGGAGGATCATCTCGCTAAATTTGTCCGCCTCGCCCGCCGCGCACAGGACGCTGAGCAAGACGGCGGGCCGGTTTTTCTTCATCTGGATGGGCGCGTGGAAAACATCCAGGGCGCCGGCCACCAGCGCCGCTTGCATGAAACAGCCCAAAATCTCCGGGTTGGCGTCGTCCAGGTTGGTTTCCAAAACGGCGATGGTGTCGCTCTCCCAATCATGGCCGCCGGCTTCGGCGCTGCCGCCCAGGATGGCGCGCAGGACATTCGGGCGGGTCTGGTGCTCGCGCGAGCCAACCCCCACGCCGATCTTTTCCGCCGCCAGCCCGCGCATGGGGCCGAATTCCTGTGAAAATTCAGCCAGCAGCGCCGCGCCCGTCGGCGTGATCATCTCATGCGGTTCCGCGCACTGGGTCAGGGCGATGCGGCGCGCCGCCAGGATTTCCAGCGTGGCCGGCGCCGGGATCGGGAAACGGCCATGAGCGCAATCAATCCAGCCGACGCCATCCACCGGCTCGGCGGCCAGGACGCGCGGCCTGCCCAGCAAGTCGAGGGCCGCGCAGCCGCCCACGATGTCAACAATGGAATCCACCGCCCCCACTTCGTGGAAACGGACTTCGCCGGGGGGCAGCCCGTGGATTTTCCCTTCCGCCACGGCCACGCGCTCGAAAACGGCGATGGCCTTACCCTGGACCCACCCGGAAAGGGTGCCCGCCAGGATCATCTGCTTGATTTCGGAGTAGGTGCGGCCGTGGGAGTGGGGGTGGTTGTGGGGGTGGCCGTGGGTGTGGTCGTGGGGGTGCTCTTCGTCGTGCGAGTGGCTGTGGATAGGACTTATAGGACTTATAGGACTTATAGGACTTATGGAAGCCATCGGGTGTTCGTGGGCATGCCCGTGCTCGTGCGAATGTTCGTGCGAATGTCCGCGGGGGTGTTCGTGGCCGATATGCACCTCGAATCGCACGCCCTCGATCTCGCGGCGTTTGGCCCGGTAGGTGTGCAAATGATAGCCGCCCAGGGAAATCTTCGCCAGTTCCTGTTCCACTTGGCGGAGTTCCACGCCCAGGTCCAGCATGGCCCCCATGAACATGTCTCCGCTGATGCCGCTGAAAATATCGAGATAAAGAGTTTTCAATCGTGTGACCTCCGGGCGGTCGAAGCCAGTTCGTTGATCTGGCTGGCTGCGTATCCCGCGCCAAAACCGTTGTCAATATTCACCACCGTGACGCCGCTGCTGCAACTGTTGAGCATGGCGAGCAAAGCCGCCAACCCGCCAAAACTGGCCCCATACCCCACGCTCGTCGGCACCGCGATGACGGGCTGGCTGACCAATCCCGCCACCACGCTCGGCAGCGCCCCTTCCATCCCGGCCACCACGATCAGCACATGAGCGCGCTGCATCGCTTCCAGCCGGCCCAGCAACCGGTGCAATCCAGCCACCCCCACGTCGTAAACCCGTTCCACCTGGTTGCCCATGATGTCGGCCGTCACCGCCGCCTCCTCCGCCACCGGCAAATCGCTGGTGCCGGCGCATAGCACGGCGACGACGCCGGGGCGCTTGGGCAGCGGCTCCTTTTCGAGCGTGATGCACCGCGCGGCCTGATGCCAAACCGCCAGCTTGAATCTCCGGCGCATCGCCTGCGCCTGTTCGGCGGAGACGCGGGTGATCAAGACCCGCTGCTCGCGCTCCACCAGCAGGGCGGCGATTTCGACCACCTGCGGCGCCGTCTTTCCGGCGGCGTAAATGACTTCGGGGAATCCCTTCCGCAATGCGCGGTGGGTATCCACGCGGGCAAAGCCCAAATCGGCGACCGGCGCGGCCTGAAAAGCCCGCAGGGCGCGTTCGGCGCTGATTTTGCCGGCGCGAAATTTCTTCAAAAGCTCGATGGCTTCGTTAGTCGTCACAGTGCCTCAAGATACACCAATCCTGTGCCGGGTCACGCCCGAAAGACGGAATTTTGGTTGATGGAGTGATGGAGTGGTGGAGTGATGGAGTGATGGGTGGCTCAATCTGGACATTTTCCCATGACTTGGACACTCCAATACTCCATCACTCCAATACTCCGTTGGGTTCTTCGAGGGTTCAACACTCCAACACTCCGTTGGGTTCTTTGCGGGATGCCGGTTCATAAAAAAACATCGTTTTTAACCTTTATTAACCTTTATTAACCTTTATTAGGCTTAATTAGCCTTAATTAGCCTTAATTTCAGCCTTAATTGGCCTTTGTGTTTGGGTTGGATTTTGCCTTCAAAAGCAGACAGCGGATATGGATCTAACCGCAAAAACCGCCTGGACCGCAGCCCGGCCAGCCGCAAACAAAGGAATGGAACCGCGGATTTCACGGATTTCACGGATGAACGAGATGTTTTCAACGCAAAGGCGCAAAGACGCAATGTCGCAACGCCGGTCCCGATTCCGAATCGGGATTGCGTCATGGCGCCTTTGCGCCTTTGCGTTAAATATCCCCGTGCCATCCAAGGTGAAATCCTCTGCGTTAAGAGGGCAGACCATTGGGACGCAACTGCGGGGGAATCCCGCCGCCATCCTGCCGCCATGTGACCTTATTTTCGTCATCATACGCTACCAAGTATAGAAATTAAGCCAGGATTGTCAACGGGAAAACGCCTTGAGGATGCTAATTATTGCAAGGCATTGATTATGAGCCACTTGCGTATAGAGAGCGGGCAGGGCGAGAATCTGTTGAGCCGTGGATAGATTCAGAGGTCAGAGGTCGGAGGTCAGAGGTCAGATCGAGTCACGGCTCGACGGAGTCTCGCCCTACCGGGAAGGACGCGGCGGATCGGCGGCGGTTATAGTGCGCCGCTACACTCATGTGGCGCGGAGCCAATCGAGTTTGCGGGATTTGAGGACGCCGATGAATTCGAGGGCGTAACCGGCAAGGGCAAGAAGGATTCCGATGCTGAGGTAGGAAAAGCCCTCGGTGAACAGGTAAATGAGAATGATCGCCCCGACGCCCAGGGCGACGAGGGAGGTTTTTTGACAGGTTTGGGAATCGAGATTGGCAGCCACAAAGGGCAGCGCCGCCGCCGCAATGCCGAGAATGAGGACCCACCAGCCAAGTCCGTGCGCGATGTCGCCACCCGCGACATAAACCGGCGGGTCTCCGAATTGCTGTAAAAAATAAGAGGGCATGCTGGCGGGACCTGGCATATGTCTCATGAAGTTGTTCATCGCCCGTCCTGGGGTGATGCCGAACCAGGGGAGAAAGAAACTGATGACCACCAACGCCGCGCCAAGCCACACCATCTTGCGATACGGCGCAGGGGCTGATGCGGGTTGGGGCGGGCGTGCCGGGGCCGAATGGGCCAGCGCGTTGAGCAGTTCGGCGCTTTCCTGGGCGGTGATTTTGCCGTCATCGAGCATTTTGAGAACACGCTCGCGATCCGGCGAGAGAGTGTCGCCTGTGGTCACGGGAGGTTGCGGAGAGCTGGTGTCCATGACCATGTGCAAAACGGGAAAGGCCAGCAACGCCATCAAGGCGAGCGTGGTGGGAATCAAGAAGGGAACGTGGAAACCGAGCCAAATACCGAGCGAAATGAGGACAGCGCAGAAGATGTTGCCACCGCGCAACCAGGCGCGGATGCCCTGCATGCCGGGAGCTTTCTCCGCATCCGTCACGCCGCCGGCAATCCAAGTGAGATAGAGTTTGGCGAGAAAAGGGATGGCTGCCAACGGAAGGAGGCATGCAAAAAAGAGCGCAAGGAGATGCTCGCCGTTGCTCTGAGCCAATAGGCGCAGCGTTCTGCCCGGTGGAAAATCAGAATCACCATCGCCAAAGACGTGCCACGCCAGACCATTGCTCACGCAGGCGAAAATGACGACGGAGGCGGTCAAGGCCGCCAGCCATAGCAGCGCGGCTCTTCCGCGCGAAATGCGCAGATAGCGGCTGTAAAAGCTCGCGCCCAGAAAAATCACTGCGACAACGAATGTGGCGAATAGGACGAAGCCAAGAAAAAGTGAGCTGTTCATACGATTCTCTCTTTCAATAGTTGGGTTGCTTCTTGCACGGAGATTTCTCCCCGTTCGAGTTGTTCTAGGATTTGGGTGCGGTTGACGGGCGTTCCATGGTTGCCCAGGAGTTCGTTGACCAGATCGAGCCTCTTGCAGACGGTGGGATAGGAGATGCCCAGTTCCTTTTCCACGTCGCGGATTTTGCCCTGGCAGCGCAGGAAAATCATGACGAATTCCTGCAAGTCCGGCGGGAGCCGGAAGAAGAGCGGTATCTGCAATTCGGAATCAATCTGCGTTTTGCAGCCACAGCAGGAAAGGCGGGCGATGGCGAGATCATCGCCGCAAAAGGGGCAGCGGGTGATGAGTTTCTTGCCGGCTGTGGACGGGTTTTTCATTTAATAAATCAATGTATAACTTGAATAATTCAAGTCGTCAATGGGAAAAGATGATGTTTTTTGATAAATGTATTGATTTATCGGGTTTGGGAGGGTGATGAGGAATTTGGCGATGGCTTGGATGGGAAGAATGGGAAGAATGGGAAGAATGGGAAGAATGGGAGGCATGGGACGGATGGGACGGATGTGGGTAGGGACGCCTCGCCGAGGCGTCCGGGGGCCGGACGGCTTCCCGATTCGGAATCGGGATCCCTATTTGCAGAGCGTTCGGCGGGACGCCGAACGCGGCGGTCGGGACGACCGCGCTCCCGGAATGTCTAATTGAGTCAATGACGGCCAAAAAAGTCTTTTTTGCGGGTTTGATTTTCATGGGGAATACTGGTGGTATTGTTGGTGTCATCTATTTATGCAAAAGAATTACGCGGTTTCAGGACTTTGGCAGCGGGCGTTCGACGACAGCGGGATGAGGGATTGGGCAGTCGAGTTGCGCCAGCAGTTGGCCGCGCCCAAGGTCTCGCTGGGACTGGTGTTCATGACGCCGCAATACTTCCCGGTGGCGGCGCAGATTCTGGAGTTGATCCGGGTGCATGGGCAGACGCCGCTGCTGGCGGGCTGTTCGAGCACGGGCCTGATCGCCGGCGGCAGGGAATGGGAGGAGAAACCCGGGGTGGCGCTGGCGCTTCTTTCATTGCCGGGAGCGGAATTGCGGGCGTGCCGGTTCAATCAGAAGCAGGTGGAGGAGGCGGGCGGTCCGGCTTACTGGCGCTTGAAAACGGGTGTGGCACCGGGCCAGGTCAATGGCTGGCTGGTTCTGGCGGACCCATTTCACCTGGATGCGGAGGCGTTTTTGCGGGGATGGAATGGGTCGTATCCGGGCCAGCCGGTGGTGGGCGGTCTGGCGTGCGGGGAATCTTCCGAGCTGACGACGCAAGTGTATTTGGATGGGGAGGTATTGCAGGAAGGCGGCGTGGCGCTGGGCGTGGGCGGAGCGGTGGAGTTGTTGAGCCTGGTATCGCAGGGTTGCACGCCGATTGGCGAAAGTTGGATCATCACCAAGGCGGAGGGGAATTTCATCCACGAAATCGCCAACCGCCCGGCTTATGAGGTTTTGGCGGAGACGTTCGGCGGCCTTTCCAGCCGGGAACAATTGCAGGCGCGGGGCAATTTGTTCATCGGGCTGGTGGTCAATGAGTATCTGGAGGATTTCCATCGCGGCGATTTTTTGGTGCGCAACATTTTGGGAGCGGACCCGAACACGGGCAGCCTGGCGGTGGGCGCCTGGCCGCGCCAGGGGCAGACGCTGCAATTCCAGCGCCGCGACGCGGCGGCGGCGGACGAGGATATGAAGTCCTTGCTGGACCGGCTGGCCGGCCAGTTGCACGGACGGCGCATTTATGGCGGCTGCCTGTTCAGTTGCAACGGGCGCGGGCACCGGCTTTTCGGGCAGATGGATCACGACGCCGGTTTGGTGCAGCAGAAGATCGGGCCGCTGGAATTGACGGGGTTCTTTTGCAACGGCGAATTGGGGCCGATAGGCGACAAGACTTTTCTCCACAGTTACACGGCGTCGCTGGGGCTGTTCGCGGAGAAGGGCAGGGGGTAGGGGCGACACATTTGTCGAATGAAGACGCCGCTTCCAAGGAACCTGGATGGGACTAATAGTACCTATACGACCAATAGGACCAATGGGACGAATGGCACAGCGCCGACGGCGCTTCGCGGACCTCAACTCAGGCGGGAACATCGTCCTCGGCCAGTTTGCGGTAGAGGGTGGCGACGCTGACGTTGAGGAGCTGCGCGGCTTTTTCCTTGTCGCCGCCGGACAGGGCCAGGGCGCGGTTGACGTAGCTCAGTTCCTGCTCGCGCAGAAAGTCCTTGAGCGGTCCCAGGGGCTGGGACAGGGCATGGGCGGGGGCTTCGCGCGGATTGACGGGCCGGGCCGGCAGGCCGGAGGATTCCGCGGGCGCGGCGTCCGGGATTTCAACCAGCTCCTCGCTGTCCTCGTCCGGAGACTGGCGGCGGACGACCGGGGGCAGATCGGCCACCTTGATGGTGCCGGCTTCGCACAGGGCGCAGGCGCGTTCGATGGCGTTTTCCAGCTCGCGCACGTTGCCCGGCCAATCGAAAGCGGACAGCACCTCCAGGGCCTTGCGGGTGATTTGAAAGAGCTTGCCGGAGCGCGGATTGATGTTGTTGCGCAGGAAATGGAGGGTTAGGACCGGGATGTCTTCGCGGCGCTCGCGCAAACTGGGCAGGTTGATGGGGATGACGTTGAGGCGATAATAAAGGTCCTCGCGAAAAGTGCCGGCCTTGACCCGCTCCTCCAAACGTTCGTGGGTGGCGGAGAGGACGCGGACGTTGACGCTGGTGGCGATGTTGTCGCCGACGCGCCGGACCTCGCGCTCCTGCAAGACGCGGAGGAGGCGGCTCTGCAAGACGGGCGGCATGGAGCCGATTTCGTCCAGGAAAATGGTGCCGCCGTCGGCCTCCTGGAAAAGGCCCTTCTTGTCGTTGATGGCGCCGGTGAAGGCGCCCCTGCAATGGCCGAAGAGTTCGGATTCCAGGAGGTTCTCGGGCAGGGCGGTGCAGTTGATGGGAATGAAGGGGGCGAATTGGCGGCGGCTGTTGAAATGAAGGGCGCGGGCGACCAGTTCCTTGCCGGTGCCGCTTTCGCCCAGGATGAGGATGGTGCTGTCGGTGTCGGCCACCCGCTCGATCATCTTGAACACGGCCTGCATCTGGGGGGAATTGCCGATGAGCTGGTTGAACTGGTATTTTTTCTTGAGCTGCTTCTTAAGGTAAATGTTTTCCGAAAAGACCTCGGTGTAGGCCAGGGCGCGGCGGACACATTGGATGAAATCATCCACCTTGAACGGCTTCTCCAAGTAGTCAAAGGCGCCTTTCTTCATCGCATCCACCGCCGTCCCAATGGTGGCGTAGGCGGTGATGAGAATGGTGGTGGCGGGCGGACTGAGGGCGCGGGCTTTTTGCAGAATCTCCAAACCGTGCGTGCGGGTTTTGTCCAAATACAGGTCAGTGATGACCAATTCTGGACGCTGCGATTCCATGCACTCCACGGCGGCGTTGAAATTGCTGAAGGGAAAAACCTCGTGACCTTCCCGGCGGAGCATTTCGGCCAGCGACTGCACCATGGTCACTTCATCATCAAGCAGGAGGACTTTTGCCATGCCGGGATTGTAATCAATGCGGGCGCAGGCTGCAAGCGGGATTGCGAGTTGGGCGTGTTAATGACGGTTGCCGGAGACCAGGTCGCTCAACTTGAAGATGGGCAGGAACATGCAGATGACAATGCCGCCCACCACCACCCCCAAAAACACGATCAGCAGCGGCTCGATCAACGAGGTCAAGCCGTCCAGCGTCGTCTTGATTTCCTCATCCAGAAAATCGGCGACCCGCTCCAGCATGTTGTCAATCTTGCCTGTTTGTTCCCCGGCGGTCAGCATGCGGATGATCATGACCGGGAAGACCGGATGCTTGGACAGCGCGGTGGAGATGCCCTCGCCGCGCTCGATGTCCACCGCGGCGGCTTTGAGGGCGTTTTCCATGACGACGTTGCCGACGGTGTTTTGCACGATGCCGAGCACTTCCAGAATCGGCACGCCGCTGCGGACCAGGGAAGACATGGTGCGGGCGAAGCGGGCGAGGCAGATTTTGTGGGCGATAACCCCGAAAATGGGCAGCTTGATCCGTTTGGCGTCCCAAAAGGCGCGGCCCACCGGAGTGCGGATGTAATACATCCAGCCGAAGACAATCCCGGCCATGCCCAGGAGAATCAGGACGATGTGGTTCTTCATGAAGTAGCTGACGGCGATGAGGTAGAGCGTCGGCGTGGGCAGCTTGCCGCCCAGGCCGGAAAACACATCGCTGAAAGTCGGCACAACCACCACCATGAGGAAGATCGTGATGCCAATAGCCACGATGGTGACGGCGATCGGATACATCAGGGAGGACTTCACCTTCTTGCGCAGGCGGGCGGTGTTTTCCTGGTAAGTGGCCAGGCGGGAAAGGATTTCCGCCAGCAATCCCCCCTTTTCCCCGGCGCCCACCATGGAGAAATAGAGGCGGTTGAACACCTTGGGATGCCGCTGCAAGGCCTCCGAAAAACTGTCGCCCCCCTCGACGCGCGTCGTGATGTCCTTGATGACATCGCGCATGACCTTGTTCTCGGTCTGTTCGGCGAGGGCCTGGAGGGACTGGACCATGGCCAGGCCGGCGTCAACCATGGTGGACAATTGGCGGGTGAAAATGACCAAATCGGCCAGCGAGACCTTGCCGCCGGAGGTGCGGCCCTTCTTGCCGAGCTTTTCGCTGATGGAAACCACCAGCATATTGCGGTTCAACAGCGCGGCGACCGCGTTGGCTTCGCTGGCGGCTTCAATAGCGCTGCGGATTTCCCGTCCGCTTACCGAGTCGCGTGCCACATAACTGAAAGATGCCATAGGCGGGTATTGGGTAGCAATTCCGGTGCCACTCGCAGCCCTGAATGCGCCTAACCCGGACATTTCATATCCTTGGGGGAACATGCCACATCCTGAACGGTAGGGCGGCGCTGCTGCGCCGCCCTGAATTAGGGCGAAGCAGCAGCTTCGCCCTACCAGGATAGGAAATATCCGGGTTAAGCCTTGAAGTTGCGGCCGGCTGCTCTAAATTGAGCCTTTGAATTCGCGAAGCGACCATCCAAAGCACTACTGCGGCGTGTTCGGCATTTACGGCCATCCCAACGCCGCGGACCTGACGTACTACGGCCTCTACGCCCTCCAACACCGCGGCCAGGAAAGCGCCGGCATCGTCTCCTGCGACAACGGCCAGTTCCACGAGCACAAACGCATGGGCCTGGTCCCCCAGGTTTTCACCGCCGAAGTTCTCTCCGGCCTGACCGGCCCCATGGCCATCGGCCACACCCGCTATTCCACCACCGGCTCCTCCCATCTGCGCAACGCCCAACCGCTCACCGGCGACAGCAAACTGGGCCAGATCGCCATCGCCCACAACGGCAACCTGACCAACGCCGCCCAACTGCGCGAGGAATTGGAGGAGAGCCACGGCGCGGTTTTCACCACCAGCGTGGACAGCGAAATTATCCTCCATCTGCTCGCCCAGCCCTCCATCGGCGGCAGCGAGAACAACCTGGCGCAGACGGTCCGCCGCCTGGAAGGCGCTTACTCGCTGGTCATCATGACCGAGTCGGAATTGATCGGCGTGCGCGATCCCTTCGGCTTCCGCCCCCTCTGCCTGGGCCGCGCCGGGGACGCCTGGGTGCTGGCCAGCGAAACTTGCGCGCTGGATTTGATCTCCGCCAAACTCGAGCGCGACATCGAGCCGGGCGAAATCGTGATTATTGACAAAAACGGCCCGCGCAGCATCCAGGCCTTTCCCGAACAAACCGTCCGCTCCTTTTGCATCTTCGAGTATGTTTATTTCGCGCGCCCGGACAGCAACATCGCCGGCCGCAACGTCTATAAGGTGCGCGTGGAGATGGGGCGCGAACTGGCCCGCGAACACCCCATCGCCGCCGATGTGGTGGTGCCCGTGCCCGACAGCGGCAACTGCGCGGCGCTGGGCTACTCGCTCGCCTCGGGCATCCCGTACGAGATGGCTTTCGTGCGCAACCATTACGTCGGCCGCAGTTTCCTCCAGCCCTCCCAGCTCATCCGCGACTTCGACGTGCGGGTGAAGCTGAACTTGATCGCCGACCTGGTGCGCGGCAAGCGGGTTGTCGTGGTGGACGACTCCATTGTGCGCGGCACCACCTGCAAAGCCCGTGTCAATAATCTAAAGGAGGCCGGCGCCGCGGAAGTCCATCTCCTGGTGAGCTGTCCGCCCCACATGAACCCGTGCGTGTATGGCATTGATTTTCCGGACCGGAGCAAATTGATGGCGGCCAACTATTCGATAGACAACATCCGCCGTTATATCAACGCCGATTCGCTCGGTTATTTGTCCGCCGAAGGCATGGTGCGCGCGACCGGTTTGCCCCGGGAATCCTTTTGCATGGCCTGTTACGACGGCCATTACCCGGTGCCCTACGATCCGCTGGTGGACAAGAACATCATGGAACGCCGCCGGCGGCGCATCGAGGGCCTGGTGCCGGGCATGGACAAGGAGCAAAAGCAAATCAAGCTGCTATAAACTAATATCAATTCAATTCAACCGACCTAAGGAGAAAACCCATGTCAACCGAAGCCCAATGCCCATTCCACCCCGCTGCCGGCGGCGGCACATCCAATCGCGACTGGTGGCCTAACCAGTTAAAGCTCGAACTCCTGCACCAGCATTCCGCCAAGTCCAATCCCATGGGCGGGGACTTCAACTACGCGGCGGAATTCAAGAGCCTGGACCTGGCGGCGGTGAAGAAGGATCTCGCGGCGCTGATGACCGACTCGCAGGACTGGTGGCCGGCGGACTTCGGCCACTACGGTCCATTGTTCGTTCGCATGGCATGGCACAGCGCCGGCACCTACCGCACCGGTGACGGCCGCGGCGGCGGCGGCAGGGGCCAACAGCGATTCGCGCCGCTCGACAGTTGGCCGGACAACGTGAGCTTGGACAAGGCGCGCCGCCTGCTCTGGCCGATCAAGCAGAAGTATGGCCGGAAGATTTCATGGGCCGACCTGATGATCCTCACGGGCAACGTCGCCCTGGAAACGATGGGCTTCAAGACGTTCGGTTTCGGAGGCGGTCGCGAGGATGTCTGGGAGCCGGATCAGGACATCTATTGGGGCAAGGAGACCACCTGGCTGGATGACAATCGCTATTCCGGCGACCGGGACCTGGAAGATCCGCTCGCGGCCGTGCAGATGGGGCTTATTTACGTCAACCCGGAAGGCCCGAACGGCAACCCCGATCCTATTGCTGCGGCGCGCGACATCCGCGAGACCTTCGCCCGCATGGCGATGAACGACGAGGAAACGGTGGCGCTCATCGCCGGCGGCCATACCTTCGGCAAGACCCACGGCGCCGGCCCGGCGTCCCATGTGGGGCCTGAGCCTGAGAAAGCCGGCCTCGAAGAGCAGGGCCTGGGCTGGAAGAACAGTTTTGGCGCCGGCAAGGGCGGTGACGCGATCACCAGCGGTCTCGAGGTCACCTGGACCACCACGCCGACGAAGTGGAGCAATAATTTCTTCCAAAACCTGTTCGCGTACGAATGGGAACTCACGAAGAGTCCCGCCGGTGCGCATCAGTGGAGACCGAAGAACGGCGGCGGCGCCGGTACCGTGCCCGCCGCGCATGATGCCTCAAAGCGGATTGCCCCTTCCATGCTCACCACCGACCTCGCCCTGCGGTTGGACCCTGCCTACGAAAAAATTTCGCGGCGCTTCCTGGCAAATCCCGATCAGTTCGCCGACGCGTTCGCCCGGGCGTGGTTCAAGCTGACGCACCGCGATATGGGACCGCGCGCGCGTTATCTCGGCCCGGAGGTTCCCACTGAAGATCTCATCTGGCAGGACCCCATTCCAGCGTCGAACCACAAACTGATCGGCGCGAAGGAAGCCGCCTCACTGAAGGAGAAAATTCTGGCGTCCGGCCTGTCCGTCTCGCAACTGGTTTCCACCGCGTGGGCGGCGGCGTCCACATTCCGCGGCTCCGACAAGCGTGGCGGCGCCAACGGCGCCCGCATTCGGCTGGCGCCGCAGAAGGATTGGGAAGTCAACCAACCGGAACCGTTGGCGAAGGTGCTGGAGACACTCGGTGGCATCCAGAGCGCATACAACCGCACGGCGAAAGGCGGCAAGAAGGTCTCGCTGGCGGACCTGATCGTCCTGGCCGGTTGCGCAGGCGTCGAGAAAGCGGCGAAGAACGCCGGCCACGAGGTCACGGTTCCGTTCAGCCCGGGACGCATGGATGCCTCGCAGGAACAAACCGATGTCGCGTCCTTCGCGGTGCTCGAACCCATCGCGGACGGCTTTCGCAATTACCTCAAGGGCAAATACACCGTGTTGGCCGAGGCGCTGCTGGTTGACAAGGCGCAATTGCTGACCCTGACCGCGCCCGAAATGACGGTGCTCGTGGGCGGCATGCGCGTCCTGAACACCAACTTCGGAGGGGTGCAGCACGGCGCCTTCACCAAGCGGCCGGAGGCACTGACCAACGACTTCTTCGTACACCTGCTTGACATGGGCACGGAGTGGAAGCCGCTCTCGAAAGACGCGGACGTCTTTGAAGGCCGCGATCGCAAAACGGGGGCGCTCAAGTGGACCGGCACGCGGGTTGACCTTGTCTTCGGTTCAAACTCCCAACTCCGCGCCCTGGCTGAAGTCTATGGAAGCTCCGACGCTGAGAACAAGTTCGTCCAAGACTTTGTCGCGGCCTGGACCAAGGTGATGAGCCTGGATCGCTTCGACCTTGCGTGATCTCTGGCATGGGATGAAAGCGGTCACCAAACGGCAAGCCGTCCAGGGTTTTGACATGATTGGCGGTTTGGCGCACGCCAGCCAAACGGCCGTCGTCACCAGCGGCGGCAAACCGTGGATCAAACCTGGGCCTGCCGTTCCGGTGAAGCGCGGCAAATCCGCCGCCGCATTCAAAGCCCGTCTCAAACGTATCTCGCCCGCGCCCATCCCCGGCGCATCCGGCGTGCTCTCTCGCCTGCGTGGGTGAAAACCAATCTTGGCACCTGCCATCATCCGTCCTATTCGTCCTATCGCTCCCCAAAATAGCGCACAGACACGGTGACCCCTATACCGGAAACCATTTTTAGGTCGCAGCGCCGATAAAGATTTGCCTCGCCTTTTGTGAAGCTCTCGGCACAATGGCTTCATGGCGAAAAACAGAAAAACTTCCAGCACCAGAACGCGAAAGTCGGTTCGAGCAACTCGCATCGGCCCAAGGCGGAAGTCGGCGGCCATGGTTTTTCGGGAGGATTCGCCGCCGTACCGTGTGGAAGGCGAATCCAAACCATCCCACGCCGTCAATTATGCCGCAGAAAAGGGGAAGCCTCGCCTTCTTGACCTGTTTTGCTGCGCTGGCGGCGTTGCCGTTGGATACAGCCGGGCCGGCTTTGAAGTTGTGGGCGTGGATATTGAACCCCAGCCTAATTTCCCATTTGATTTTATCCAAGCTGATGCCCTGACGCTGCCGATGGATTTTATGAAGTCGTTTGACGCCATACATGCCTCGCCTCCCTGCCAGTCGTATTCAGACTTGGCGAAGCGAAACGGCAACGGCCACGAATGGCCCCGGCTGATCGAACCCGTACGGGAAATGCTGATTAAAACCGGCAAACCGTACATCATCGAAAACGTGGACGGGCAGGAGATGGCACCTCGCCCTGCAAGGGATTCGGCAACCTCGATCCGCAAAAAAATGAGATTAATCAGCGAATGGAATTATGGAGTCGATTCATGCAACGAGTTTGACATGAACTAAAGCGTATGTGCGGAAAAACCACATCAACACCTGGAAAGACACGCAAGCTGAATGCGTGGCAACTGGCACGGAAATTCCCGGAACTTCAGCAGAACAAAAATTGTCTCAGGAACATTGCCTGTCCCGAATGCGGCAATCGCGCCCAGTTCCACATCCAGATGAAGAGCGTTTTTTCGCTCCGTGACGACGGGACTGATGGCTACGAAGATACTGACTTTGGGCCTAATGCATTCTGCCAGTGCGTCGAGTGCGAGCATGAAGGCAAAGTGCGCGAGTTCACGTTTGCAGGGTTGGACGACCTGGTTTAGCCGTCTTTTAATCGAAAGGCTTCCGCTTAGAAGAACCTCTGCCGATTCGCGATTAAAACCTCAAAAGATGCAGGAGAAACTATGACGAACGAATTGTCTCATACAGCGTGGATCGAAAACGAGCATGGCGACCGCTTGCAGGTGGAACTGCAAAACGAAGGGGGCGAATTATTGGGGACTGTGTTTATCGACAAAATCCCATATCACGTTTTCTATGCCGAACAGAATGAGATAGGGCAAGGCGGAGAGAGTTTTGTCGTTGATCGCGACCCTGATTACGAACCGAAGGCATCTGCATCCGGAAGGTATCTATTAATTGCTCCTTACAATAAATAAAAATATGAGCAGACTCGCAAGGCCATCGCGGGATGGGATAGACTGGACGCGCGAGGAAGCCATCTTGGCATTTGATCTCTACTGTCGAATTCCATTCAAGAAAACCAAAGCCAACAACCCACAGGTAATAGCTCTGGCACATGTTTTGCAACGAACGCCTGCATCCGTAGCGAGAAGGCTGGGTAACTTCGGGGCTTTCGACCCTGAATTAGCCAAACAGGACATTTCCGGGCTTACTCATACCAGCAAGCTGGACGAAGTCATCTGGCGTGAATTCAATTCTGACTGGGCTAAACTGGTACTGGAAGCGGATCGCATACGCCTGGAACGGACAGGCCAATCTCTTCCGACCGATCTGGAACAGATCACTGCCGAAATGCTTGGGCCAACAGAACGGGAAACCAAAGGCAAGCAGCGCATTTATCAAGATTTCTTCCGCGCTTCCGTTCTCTCTGGCTATAACGAACGATGTTGTATGTGCGGTTTGCCGCATCCGGAAGTTTTGACCGCAAGCCATATCATCCCGTGGAGTGTCAGGGAAGACACTCGCGTTAACCCCGAGAACGGGCTTTGCCTTTGCGCGTCTCACGATCGTGCCTTTGATCGCGAGTTGATCACGATTGGAACTGATTTTACAATCATGCTTTGCAGGAGAATAAAGAAATCGAGAGATCCGGCCTCGCAATTCTTGTTCTCCGCAGTTGAGGGGAAACGTATCTTGCTTCCAGACCGATTCACGCCTCGCCAAGAATTTCTCAGTTGGCGTGTGGACAGATTCTTGAAGAAGGAAACTGTCGCGTGATACGCCCGCCCTGAGTTGATCCGGGGAGAGGGGTCAACCCATAGTTTGGGTCGTTTTGCAGCAAAACAAACTATGGGTGACCCCTGCTTTGGTTGAGCCCTGGTTGCACACACTTGGCCAGCTTCGGTGGGGCGTGCCTTCGTTCGAGCATTGATAACACGTCCGTGTCGACGAGAAAGCTCACTTGAATGGAAGTTGATGTCGTCCGGGCAGTGGGATGGGGGCCGGACAGTTGGAAAACAGTTCAAATAATCCCACGGCGCCGCGCCGCTTCGCCGGTTTCGGCGTCAGCACGATGCTGTTCTTGCCGTCCCGCATCGGGCGAACTTCAACAAGTCCCCCGTCGGACAAGCCGGAAGAATCGCGCCACCATTTGGGCAGGGTGCTCTGGCCACCCTTTGAAACCGTCAGGGTGTCCAAATGTTTCATGATTTAAAGATTCCTTATCACAGGGCGACCGTCAAGCCCGTCAACTTCCTGTCGTCACGGGGGGCATTCCACATTTTTTGGTGCCCGCTCTTAATCTTGATCATAATCTTAATCTTAAGCTCTTCTTCTCTTCAAGTTGGAGATTAAGATTAGGAGTAAGATTAAGATTAAGAAAGCCCACCAATAGTGAATCGCGGGCTACTCGCCCGCCCCATTCCCCTCCGCGCGCTTTTCCCATCGGCGGGCGGCGCGTTCGGGCAGCGCGGCGTCCACCTTGGCGTAGTAAGTCTCTTCGCCAAACCTCTCATCCACCGCCTGCTGAAAACCGAGCGAAGGGCTGACGGCATACCGGTTGTGCGTCTCGATGAAAACCACCTCGCCCCCGGTCCGCATCAGGCACAGGAACACCGGGCACTTGCCCGGATGCGCGGCAATCAAATCGCGCGCGGCCTCCAAATCGCCCGGCTTGACGTTGGCGCTGTGCAATCGCAGGTGAACCTGTTTGGTGTAGGCGCGCGGCGCGTCCTCCAGCGGGATGATTTCCTGCGGGAAAATCTTCGGCTTGTCCTCGGAAAGATTGACCTCGCCGGTGACGAGCAGCGGCTTGTTGGGCGACAGCAGCTCCTTGAACTTCTCGTAGTTCTCGTTCAGGCAAAGCACCTGCACCGAGCCGGTCAGGTCCTCCAGCGTCGCCAGCGCGTAGGGTTTGTTGCTCTTCTTGGAAATGCCCTTGACCACCGCGCCCACCAGGCCGCCGATGCGCGTCATCTCCCGGTTCTTCAATTCCGGCAACTGGCTGGTCTGGTGCGCCGCGTATAGTTTCAAAATCCCCTCAAACGGCGTGAGCGGATGGCCTGTCACATAAAATCCGAGCAGCTCCTTTTCGTGCGCCAGCAGCTCGTGCTGCGGCCATTCCGGCAGTTGCCTTTCCGCTTCCGGCTTCCCGTTCCCGTTCGCGTCCTCGTGAAGCATCCCAAAAAGCGTGTCCTGCCCGCGGTTGCGGTCCTGGATCACCCCGGCCGCCCGCGTCAGCGCCCGGTCCATTCTGGAAAAAAGCGTGGCGCGGGTTTCGCCGAAAGCGTCGCATGCGCCGGACTTGATGAGCGCCTCCAGACATTTCCTGTTGACAGTCCGCCCGTCCACCCGCTCGCAAAGATCGGCCAGCGAGGTGAATTTCCCGCCTTTGGCCCGCGCTTCCAGGATGCTCCCCACCGCCAGTTCGCCGATGCCCTTGACCGCCGCCAGGCCGAATCGAATCGCCGTTTCCCCGCCGCCCGCCGTCCCCGCCGCGCTGGGCGTGAAATAAACGCCGCTCTCATTGATGTCCGGCTGCAGGACTTCGATGTGGAAATTGCGCGCTTCGCCGATGAGGATGCCCAGTTTGGCCGTGTCGCCCATGTCGTTGGTCATCATCGCGCTGAGGAATTCCACCGGATAATTGGCCTTCAGCCACGCCGTCTGGTAAGCCACCATCGCGTAGGCGGCGGCGTGGGACTTGTTGAAGCCGTAGCCGGCGAACTTCTCCAGCAAATCAAAAATCTGGTTCGCCTTGGCCGCCGGAATATGGTTGACTTTGGCGCAGCCTTTCACGAACGCCTCGCGCTGCTTGGCCATTTCCTCCGCTTTCTTTTTCCCCATCGCCCGCCGCAGCAGGTCCGCGTGCCCCAGCGTAAAGCCGGCCAGCGCCTGGGTGGCCTGCATGACTTGCTCCTGGTAAATCAGCACGCCGTAAGTTTCCTTGGAAATCGGCTCCAGCAGGGGATGCTCGTATTCGATCTTGATTTCCCCGTGCCGCCGCTTGATGAAATCGGGAATCAGTTCCATCGGCCCGGGCCGGTACAGCGCCACCAGCGCCGTGATGTGTTCCACCGAGCTGATTTGAAATCTCCGGCACAAATCGCGCATCCCGCCCGATTCCAGTTGGAAAATGCCGATGGTATTCGCCTTGTTCAGCAGATCGTAAGTCTTGGCGTCATCCAGCGGCAGATTGTCAATAGGAATTTCCACCCCCTTGTACTTCCGCACCAAATCGCAGGTGTTGCGGATCACCGTCAGCGTTTTCAGCCCCAGGAAATCCATCTTCAGAAGCCCCAGGTCCCCCACCGGCCCCATCGCGTATTGCGTCACAATCGCCCCGTCTTCGTCCTTCTTCAGCGGCAGCAGGTTGGCCAGCGGCTGGTCGCCGATGACGACGCCGGCGGCGTGGACCGAGGCGTTGCGCGTCAAGTCCTCCAGCACAAAAGCCGTGTCCACCAATTCCCGCGTCTGGGGTTCATTCTCGTAGGCCTGCTTGAAGTCGGGCGAAGTCTCCAGCGCCTTCTTCAGCGTCATCTTCAGCTCGTTGGGCACCATTTTCGCAAGCCGGTCACATTCCCCGTAGCTCAAACCCATCACGCGGCCCACGTCGCGAATGACCGATTTGGCCCCCATCGTGCCAAACGTGATGATCTGCGCCACCGAATCCCGCCCGTATTTTTGCCGCACGTATTCAATCACATCCCCGCGCCGGTCGTCCGCGAAATCTATGTCAATATCCGGCGGATTGACCCGCTCTGGATTGAGGAACCGCTCGAAGAGCAGGCCGTATCGAATGGGGTCCACATTCGATATTTCCAACAAATAAGTCACCAGCGAGCCGGCCGCCGAGCCGCGCGCCACGCACGTCACCCCCTGGCTTCGCGCGTAACGGACAAAATCGCCCGTGATCAGGAAATAGCTGATGAACCCCGTCTTCTCGATCACTTTCAGCTCCGTCTCCAAACGGTCCATGACCAATTTGACCGCGGCGACCACCTCCGGATTGCGGATTGCGGATTGCGGATTGGGGATTGCGGATTCAACCGAAGGGAGCATAGAGATCGCAGGTAGGGACGGCTTGCCGAGCCGTCCGTCCCCTGGACGCCTCGGCGAGGCGTCCCTACCCACATCCGTGCTGCCTTCCGTTCCTTTGGGGCTTTCCGTCGTGGCAGCCGACGCCAGATAAGTAGGCAGCTTGCCCGGGTCCTCGATTTCGTCCACCAGAAACTGCTCCCCCTCGGCGCGGGCGTGGATGGAGTAGCGCGCGCGCAACCCTTCCGCCAGCCATTGGCGAAGGAACGCCTCGCGGCTGGTGTTTCCCGGCGGATGAAAAACCGGATAATGCAGCTTGTTGAACTCGATCTCCACATTGCACTTTTCCGCCACCTCCAGAGTGTTCGACACCGCTTCCGGTATCTCGGCGAACCGCGCCTTCATCTCCTCGGCGGACCGCAAATAAAACTGCTCCGGCTCGTAGCGCATCCGCTTGGCGTCGCTCAACAGCGCTTGCGTGCCGATGCAGATCAGGCAATCGTGCGCGTGCGAATCCTCCTTGCCGACGTAATGCACGTCGTTGGTCGCCACCAGTTTCAACCCGAATTCCGCCGCCCACGCCCGCAACTGCCGGTTCACCTTCGCCTGGTCGTTGAGGCCGTGATTTTGCAGCTCCAGATAAAAATTCTCCGCCCCAACCGTTTGTTTGAACCAGTCAATCGTGTCCCGCGCCCGCGCCAGTTGGTCCTGGACGATCAATTCCGGGATTTCGCTCGCCAGGCAGCCCGACAGGAAAATCAGCCCCTCCTTGTGCGCCGCCAAAAGCTCCTTGTCCACGCGCGGTTTGTAATAATAACCCTCCAAATGCGCGGCGGTCGCCAGCTTGACCAGGTTGCGGTAGCCCGTTTCATCCTTGGCCAGCGCGCCCAAATGATAATAGACATCCCGGCCGCCGCCGCTGGATTTTTTTTCCAGCCGGCTGCCCGGCGCGACATACAACTCGCAACCGAGGATCGGTTTGATTCCCTTTTCGCGCGCGGCCTTGTAAAAATCAATCGCCCCATAGAGCACCCCGTGGTCGGTGACGGCCAGCGAGTGGAATTTGAGTTCGTGCGCCCTGTCCATCAACCGGTCCAGGCGGCAGGCCCCATCGAGCAGCGAGTACTCGGTGTGCAAATGCAGATGAACAAAATCGGCGTGCGCCATGCCCGTCACTTTAACTCCCCCCCGCCATGCTGGGCAAGCCCAACAGGCTCCGCGGGAAAGGGCCGCGCCCGAAGCGTAGCGGCGCTCGGCAGAGCGCCGCACTATTCGGGTTTCACTCGCCCTGGCCAGCGGACGAAGAGCCAATGGCGGCTTTCTGCCGAAAGCCGCTACGAGGTGCGTTGGAAGCGCAGCGGCGCCCGGCAGAGCGCCGCACTATTCGCATTCCGCTTGCCCTTCGCAGCGGACCCAGAGCCAGTGGAGGTTTGCCAGTCCGGCACTTTTAGTGTTGAGTATTCAAAATCGAACATAAACAAATTCTTGACACCTTGAAATTGCGACGCCGAATAAGAGGGATTGTCCTGCTGATTGCGATGGGCGTGGCCTGCTGGCTGGGCTGGGGTTACTGGCGCGAACGCCGGTTTGACGGCTTCATTTTCGCGGCGGCAAACCGCTATCAAGTGGATCCCGCGCTGGTCAAGGCGGTTGTGTGGCGCGAGAGCCGGTTTGATCCCGCCGCGCGCGGCCGGGCCGGGGAGTTGGGCCTGATGCAAATCCGCGCGGACGCCGCGGAGGAATGGGCCGCCGCCGAGCGCATCCCGGCCTTTGACCACCGCGCCTGCCTGGACCCGGGCACCAACACGCTGGCCGGGGCCTGGTATTTGAAGAAGCTTCTGCTGCGTTACCAGGGCACCGACAATCCCGCCGCCTACGCGCTGGCGGATTACAATGCCGGACGCGGCAACGTCCTCAAGTGGCTCAACGGGCCGGCGGCGACGCGGAGCGGGGTGTTCGTGGGGCAAATCGGGTTTCCGTCCACGCGCGAGTATGTGCGGGCGATACTGCGGCGGGCGGAGTATTACCGTTCGACATGGTGATTATACTTGACGTTACTGCGCCACCGAGGTTGGGATTCCTGGCGCCCGCCAAAGCGCAATGTTGAATGGAATTGAGAATTCCGAACTTTCATGCTTACCGACGCGGGCTTGTTCGAAAGGGCGTCGGCAAAATCGGTAACATTCCCCCGGCTCCGCGGGAGCGTCGCCCTACCTTTGTACGGAGATTAGGGTTTGGGCTTGAGGAGGGTTGCGCCGGCGGCGGGGCGGGTGACAAACATCGTCGCCTCGATTCCGGTCTTCCGCTTGTAATCCGCGCCGATTTTCTTTGAGATGGCGCCGACGGCCTTGGTTTTCACCAGGGCCACGGTGCAACCGCCAAAACCGCCGCCCGTCATGCGGCACCCATAAACCCCGCCCCGCTCACCAATCGCCCGCGCGGTTTCCACCACGGCATCCAGCTCGGCGCAACTGATTTCGTAATCGTCGCGCATGGAAACATGGCTGTCGTACATCAATTGCCCGGCGGCGGACCAATCGGAGGCCTCGAGGCGGCGGGCGGCCTGGGGCGTGCGCTCAATTTCCGTGATGACATGGCGCGCGCGCCGGAACAGGAGGTCGTCCATCTTGGATTTGGCCTGCTGAAGGGCGGCGAGAGTGGCATCGCGCAGGGATGCGACGCCCAGAATCTTGGCGGCGGCTTCGCATTGGGCGCGGCGTTTGGCGTATTGGCCGCTGCCCAGTTCGTGTTTGACGTTGGTGTTGGTGACAAGCAGGGAGACGGCGGGATCGCTCATCGCAATCAGTTCCGTCCGGCGCGAACGGCAATCCAGCAGCAGCAGATGATCCTTCCGGCCCATCACGGAAATGAACTGGTCCATGATGCCGCAAGGAACCCCGGCGTATTGATGCTCGGCTTGCTGGCAAAGAAGCGCCTTCTCCACCGGATCAATCGTCTTGCCGGTCATCGCCTCCAGGAGGGTCGCGGTCGCCACTTCCAGCGCCGCGCTGCTGGACAATCCGCCCCCCGACGGCACGGTGGAATGGATCAGGGCGTCGAAGCCGCCCGGGGAAATGCCGCGGGCGGCGAAGCCGGCGAGAACGCCCGCCGGGTAATTCGCCCACGCGCCCTTGGGGAACGGTTGCAGCGGCTTGCTCAGGTCCACGGCGGCCGGCCCGTTCTTGTTTCCGGTGGAGAGAAATCGCGCCTGCGGCGCGCCGCCGGCGGAGGGCGCGGCGGCGATGAGGGTGTAAAGCTCAATGGCCATCGGCAGCACATAACCATCGTTGTAGTCAGTGTGCTCGCCAATGACGTTGACGCGGCCGGGCGCGGCGGCAATCCATTGCGGCGCGCGTCCGTAAGCCTTGGCGAATTGTTCCGCCGTAAAATCACCCAGCTCTTGTAGTGTCATGCCGGGTTATCGTTTGTTGCCGGCGTCGGTTTGGCCGGGTTTGGGTTTGCCCAGCCAAGCCAGGAGAAGCATGATAAGGCCGAAGACCAGGAGGACCAGCCCCCAAATCAGGTTAATGTTGATCGTAAGTGAACGCTCGTACATGTCGGCGTTTGAGGCGGTCATGGCGCCGTAGCCGGTCAGTAGCGCGCCGATGAGGGTGAACATGAGGCCAATCGGCCAGCGAATATCGAGTCCCATAGGTTGTTGTTTCTTTCGTTTAGAGTTTACCAGAAAACCCAGTTAAGCACCACACAGCAGATCAGGAGAATGACCGCCAGCACGCCGGGCCGCAAGAACCACAGCTTCTCGTCGTCCACCAGTTTCGGCGTCAGGGAATAGACCAGCCCTTTGAGTTCCGCGTCCGTCTTGGTGCGGGCGGTGGCCAGGGAGATGCCGGCAGTCAGAAGGAAGCAGGCGCCGAAGGCGAAAGTGGCGAGCCAATAGTTTTGGGCCATGGAGGTGTTGAACGTGAACAGATTGGTGATCCAGCCGCCCTTTCCCTCTGCCATGGTCAAGCCATAGACCAGCACCGAGGTGCCAATGCCGCCGAACAGGCCGTAGAAGGCGCCCGTGGCGGTGCATCGCTTCCAAAACATGCCCAAGAGGAAGGTGGCGAAGAGCGGGGCGTTGACGAAGCTGAACACCAACTGGATGAAATCCATGATGTTGTCATAACGTTTGGCGACGTAGGCGCAGGCGATGCTGATCAAGATGCCGACGACGGTGATGAAGCGGCCCATCCAGGCGTAATGCGCGTCGCTCTTGTTGGGGGCGAAGTAGGCCTGGTAGAGGTCGTAGGTCCATATCGTGTTGAAGGCGGTCACGTTGCCCGCCATGCCGGACATGAAGGAGGCGAGCAGCCCCGTCAGCGCCAACCCGAGCAGGCCGCGCGGGCAGTACTTTCTCACCAGCGAGAAAATCACGCTGTTGTAGTCATTGCTCACGGCGTCCTGCAGACGGGTTCCAAGTTGCTTGTCGGGGATAGGCCCGGCCGCCTGCTCTTTGAGGAGGGCCTCGACTTTTGCCCTGTTGAAACCGACCTTTTCGTTGCCCGCCTTTTTCAAGGCGTCGCTCATGGCATCGGATGCCACCTCGGGCGCGGCCTTCTGCGTGACGGCCAGATTGAGGGCGGCGATGGCGGCGGGATAATTGGTGGTTTCGATCTGGGCCTGGGGAATCCGGTATTCCTTGTTACCCATCTGTGTCAAAGCGACGGCGAGCAGGCCGGGGAGGATGACGAGCAAGGGAAAGAGCATCTTGGGGACGGCGGCGATAAGCGGAGTGCGGCGGGCGGCGCCCATGTTTTTGGCGGCCATGGCGCGCTGGACGACCAGGAAATTGGTACACCAGTAACCGAAGGAGAGGACGAACCCGAGACCGAAGAGCACGCCGAACCAATCCGCGCCGAGGGGATTTCGGTTAGGCCCATCCAGAAGCGGCTTCCCGACGCTGGACCAGGCATAAGAGCCATAGTCGGTTGCCTTGTCAGCCAAATTCAGGGCGACCGGGTTGGTGGAGGCGTGCTCCAGTTGGTGTTTCACGGCATCCCAGCCGCCAACATCCCTGAGGCCGAGATAAACCACCGGGGCGAAACCGAACACAATCATGAAGAATTGCAGCACTTCGGTGTAGATGGCCGAGGTCAAGCCGCCTTTGAGCACGTACACCAGGACGACAGCGGAGGAAATCCAAAGAGCCAGATCGTAATTCCAGCCGAGCAGGGTGTGAAGAAGAATGGCCAGCGCGTTCATGGAAATGCCGGAGGCGAAAACGGTCATGACGGCAAAGGCGACGGAGTTGAGGTAGCGGACGCGTGGATCGAAGCGCATGTTGAGGTATTCGGGCACCGAGCGCGCCTTGGAACCGTAATAAAAGGGCATCATGAAGACAGCAAGGAACAGCATCGCCGGGATGGCGCCCACCCAGTAAAAATGGGCGGTCATTATGCCGTACTTGGCGCCGCTGCTGGCCATGCCCACCAGTTCCAGCGCCCCCAAGTTCGCCGAAATGAAGGCCAGCCCGGTCACCCAGGCCGGGATCGAGCGGCCGGACGTGAGGAAGTCCGACGAGGTCTTCATGTAGCGCGTCAGGGCGAAACCGATGCCGATGACGAAGCCCACATAAATGAGCATGATGGCGTAATCCAGCGGGCCTAGGTTAATAAGAGAGGATGCGGGCATAGGGTTGGTTTGGGGTGGTCGCAATCAAGAATCGGCGGCGGACTTGGCCGGGCCAATGTCCGCAAGGCGACAAAAGTTGCGCGTTTATATTTTGCGTGCGGCAAATAAAACATGGAAGCCCCGCCGTTGGCAACAACCTTTTTTCGTAACTATTCAGGTAGGGGCGCCTCGCCGAGGCGTCCGGGGGGCGATCCGTTGCGCCGCTGGACGCGCGCCGCGTGGGGGCACGCGGCCTACATGATTTCCTCGGAAATCATGGGTCATGTAGGCCCGGTGCCCTCACCGGGCGA
>Ga0182027_10002265_pt1 | contig 31366 bp, 24 predicted proteins | sample 712E1DmetaG_FD_121300 | JGI IMG/M metagenome (GOLD analysis project Ga0182027, IMG submission 121300) | Permafrost microbial communities from Stordalen Mire, Sweden - 712E1D metaG (Illumina Assembly) | ecosystem: Environmental > Terrestrial > Soil > Wetlands > Permafrost | place: Sweden...
AAGCTGAAGTACGCCAAGCGGCTGAGGGTGGCCGAGTCGTTCCGCAAGTCGGGCAACAAGCCGGAGTGGATGATTCTGGACGTGATTCCGGTGATTCCGCCGGAGCTGAGGCCGCTGGTGCCGCTCGATGGCGGCCGCTTCGCCACCTCCGATTTGAACGACCTGTACCGCCGCGTCATCAACCGCAATAACCGGCTGAAGAAGCTGATCGAGCTGCATGCGCCGGACGTGATCGTGCGCAACGAGAAGCGAATGCTGCAGGAAGCGGTGGACGCGCTGTTCGACAACGGCCGCCGCGGCCGTGTGCTGCGCGGCGCCAACAACCGCCCGCTCAAGTCGCTCTCCGACAACCTGAAGGGCAAGCAGGGCCGCTTCCGCCAGAACCTGCTGGGCAAGCGCGTGGATTACTCGGGACGCTCGGTGATCGTGGTCGGCCCCGACCTCAAGCTGAACCAGTGCGGGCTGCCGAAGAAGATGGCGCTCGAACTGTTCAAGCCGTTCATCTACCACCGCCTGGAGCAGCGCGGGCATTGCACCACCATCAAGCAGGCCAAGGAACTGGTGGAGCAGCAGGACCCGGTGGTGTGGGACATTCTCGAAGAAGTCATTCGCGACCACCCCATCCTTCTCAACCGCGCGCCAACGCTGCACAGGCTGGGCATACAGGCGTTCGAACCGGTGCTGGTGGAAGGCAAGGCCATCAAGATTCACCCGCTGGTCTGCACGGCGTTCAACGCGGATTTCGACGGCGACCAGATGGCGGTCCACATTCCGCTGTCGCCGGAAGCGCAGATCGAGGCGTCGACCTTGATGCTGGCCTCGAACAACATTCTGTCGCCGGCGCACGGGACGCCGATCGCCGTGCCGACCCAGGACATGGTGCTGGGACTCTACTACCTCACCAAGTCGCGGCCGGGCACCAAGGGCGAGGGCAAGAAATTCGCCTCCAAGGAAGACGTACTCATCGCGCTTGAGATGGGCGAGGTGGAGACGCTGACCCCCATCACGCTGCGTTATTCGGGCCGCGTGATCGATCTGACCAAGGCTTTCGACAACCAGAACATCCTGCACACCGAGCCGGCCGTGTACGAGAAGGTCGAGATGGCGACGACCGTGGGCCGCGTCATTTTCAACGACGCCATGCCCGAGGACATGCCGTTCATCAACGGCCTCCTGAAGAAGAAGGGGCTGGCGCAACTGGTGCAGTACTCCTACCTGCGGTTCGGGCTGCACACGACGGTGGCGATGCTCGACCGGGTGAAGGATCTGGGCTTCAACTATGCCACGCGCGCGGGCATTTCGATTGGCATCGACGACATGGTGGTGCCGAAGTCCAAGCCGGCGCTGGTCAAGGACGCCGAGCGCGACGTGATCGCGGTGCAGAACCAGTACATCGAGGGCGCCATCACCAACGGCGAGCGCCTCAACAAGATCATCGAAATCTGGTCGCGGGTCACTGAGCGCGTCTCCGAAGAGATGTTCAAGGTGATGGAAGAGGACGACCGGACGGGCCGCTACCTCAACCCGATTTACATCATGGCGGACTCCGGCGCGCGCGGATCGAAGCAACAGATCCGCCAGCTCTCCGGCATGCGCGGCCTGATGGCGAAGCCTTCCGGTGACATCATCGAGACCCCCATCACGGCCAACTTCCGCGAAGGCCTGAACGTGCTGCAGTACTTCATCTCGACGCACGGCGCCCGTAAGGGATTGGCCGACACCGCGTTGAAGACCGCGGATTCGGGCTACCTGACGCGCCGCCTGGTGGACGTGGCGCAGGACGTGATCGTCACCGAGGACGACTGCGGGACCACCAAGGGAATCTACGTCGAGCCGATCGTGGAATCGGGCGAGATCATCGAGGCGTTGCGCGACCGCATTGTGGGCCGGGTAGCGCTCGAAGACCAGATCGACTACGAGACCAACCTGATCGTCGCGGTCAACCAGGAGATTACCGAGGAACTGGCCGCGGCGATTCAGACCGCGGGCATCGAGCGCGTAAAGATCCGCTCGGTGCTGACCTGCGAATCGAAGCGCGGCGTTTGCCAGCTCTGCTACGGTCGCAACCTGGCTACGGGCCGGCTGGTGGAGCGGGGCGAAGCGGTGGGCGTGATCGCGGCGCAATCGATCGGCGAGCCGGGCACGCAGCTCACCATGCGTACGTTCCATATCGGCGGCGCGGCGACCAGGGTCAGCGAGCAGAACACCCAGGACACCAAGTCCAACGGCTTCGCCAAGTATCTGGGTATTACCACCGTCCGCAACAAGGCGGGCGAGCTGGTGTCCATGAACCGCAACGGCATCCTGGCGGTAGTGGACGAGAAGGGCCGCGAGAAAGAGCGCTACCAGGTGGTGTACGGCGCCAAGCTGCGCGTCGAAAACGGCGCGCCGGTGAAGGCCAACGAGATCCTGGTGGAGTGGGATCCCTACACCTTCTCGATTTTGACCGAAGTGAGCGGCGTGGTCCACTTCAAGGACCTCATCGAAGGCGTTTCGCTCCAGGAGCAGATGGACGAAATCACCGGCATGTCCCACTGGGTGGTGACGGATTCGCCGGATGAGAAGCGCATGCCCACGCTGGTGGTTCGCCCGGTAGGCGGCGGCCGCGGCGAGGAAAAGCGCTACCTGATGCCGACCCACGCCCACCTCACGGTGAAGGAAGGCGAGGAAGTACACGCCGGCGACGTGCTGGCGAAGATTCCGCGCGCCACCACCAAGACCAAAGACATCACGGGCGGCCTGCCGCGCGTGGTGGAACTGTTCGAAGCGCGTAAGCCGCGCGAGACCGCCATCATCGCCGAGATCAACGGCACGGTGAAGTACGGTGAGGTGGTGAAGGCGCAGCGCAAGGTGATCATCCGGGGCGACGACGGGCAGGAACGCGAGTACCTGATCCCGCGCGGCGTTCACATCAACGTACAGGAAGGCGAGCGCGTGAAGGCCGGCGATCCGCTGATGGACGGCCCGCGCAACCCGCACGACATCCTGGACGTGCTCGGCGAGACCGAACTGCAGAAATACCTGGTGAACGAAGTCCAGGAAGTGTATCGTCTGCAGGGCGTCAACATCAACGACAAGCATCTGGAGACCATCGTCCGGCAGATGATGCGCTGGGTCCGTATCGAGGACATCGGCGACACGGAGTTTCTGCCGGAGGAAGTGGTCGACAAGTTCAAGTTCCGGGAAGAGAACGAGAAGGTCATTATCGCGGGCGGTCGGCCGGCGCAGGGCAAGGCGCTGCTGCTCGGCATCACCAAGGCGTCGCTGTCGACCGATTCGTTCATCTCCGCCGCCTCCTTCCAGGAGACCACGCGCGTGCTCACCGAAGCCGCCATCAACGGCAAGGTGGACTACCTGCGCGGCCTGAAGGAGAACGTGATCATGGGCCGCCTGATTCCCGCCGGCACCGGCATGGAGTATTACCGCCGGGTGAAGATCGCGGGCGAGGAGATCGAGGAAGAGGCGATGGCGGAAGCCGAGCCGCCGGTTCCCGAGGGGCTGGAAGGCTATGCCGACGAGACCCGGCTGCACTATGCGGGCGGCCTCGCGGAGACCGAGCCGGGAGTGGAACTGGAGCCGTTCGAAGCGGAGTAAGCGGCCTCCATCAGGTATCAGGTATCACCGAACGCCGGGCGGAAACGTCCGGCGTTTTTTTGCGCCCGGGCCGCAAGTGGGGCGGAGTCCTGCCCCACAGTGGCGCGAAGGGGCCGATGTGCGGTACAACAGCAGGTTATGAAAGTTGTGGCCATCAGTGGAAGCGCTCGCAGAGACGGAAACACCGCGATTCTTCTCCGGCACGTACTGGGCGAGATGGAGAAGGAGGGCATCGAGACCGAACTGGTGCAGCTCAGCGGGAAGAAGATTCACGGCTGTTTGGCCTGCCGCGAGTGCTCCAGGAACAAAGATCGCCGTTGCGCGCAAAAAGACGATTTCGGCAACGAATGTATCGCTAAAATGGAGGCTGCCGACGGGATTATCCTCGGATCGCCGACATATGTAGCCGACATTTCTCCAGAAATCAAGGGACTTATCGACCGCGCCTGTCTGGTGGCGAAGTCCAACGGCGGGATGTTCCGGCGCAAAGCGGGCGCCGCGGTGGTGGCGGTGCGAAGGGCGGGGGCCATCCACGCCTTCGACGCCTTGAACCATTTCTTCCTGATCAGCGAGATGATCGTGCCCGGGTCTTCCTACTGGAATATCGCGATCGGCCGCGAAATCGGCGACGTCGAGCGCGACGCGGAGGGCATCGAGACCATGCGGATCCTCGGGCGCAACATGGCCTGGCTCATGAAGAAGCTGGGCTAGTGGCCGCTACTTGCCGGCGGCGGCGCCGAGAGCTGCCAGCACTTCCTCGCTGTGGCCGGCCGGAGCGACACCGGTCCACACCTTCACCAGCTTGCCATCGGGATCGATCAGGAAGGTGTTGCGCGCCGCCATTCCGTTGGGGCGAAGCGATCCGTACCGGTCGGACACCTTCTTTTCCGTATCCGCCAGAAGCTTGAAGGTCAGGCCCTGCTTGGCGCAGAAGTCCTGGTGGCTGTCGGGCGAATCGACGCTGACGCCGACGATGATGGCGTTAAGCTGCTCGTATTTCGAAAGATCGCGCTGGAAATTGTGCGCTTCGATGGTGCAGCCGGGCGTATTGTCCTTGGGATAGAAGTACAACACCACCCATTTACCCTTGAGATCGCTCAAGGCGATTTTGCTCCCATCCTGGGACGGCAGCGTGAAGCCGGGCGCGGACTCGCCGGTTGGCGGAACGGCGTCGGCGGCAAACAGCGATGCGGCTCCCACGGGCAGCGCGAGCAACGCCAGGACGGTCGAGAGACCAATGTGGTGCATTGCGATAACCCCTCCTCCAGAAATCACTACTACTGACGAGTATAGCCGAGAGGCCCGGAGCCGGGCTTTCGCAGTATGATGCCCTAGTGGTGGTTCTGGTCACAGGAGGCACGGGCTTCGTGGGGAGCCACGCCGTGGAGCGGCTGGTGGCGGCGGGCGCGCGCGTGCGCTGCCTGGTGCGGCGGTCGAGCTCGCTGCGGTACCTCCCTCGCGAGGGCATCGAGCTGGTGCAGGGGGACCTGGCCGACGGAACGGGCCTCGATGAAGCGGTCGAAGGAGCGGCGGTGGTGGTGCACATCGCCGGCGTCACCAAGGCGTTTTCGGAGGCTGCGTTTTACCAGGGCAACCTGCGCGCGACCGAGAACCTGCTGCGCGCCTGCGAGCGAAAGACCGCGCCGCCCCGGCTGGTGCACGTGAGCAGCCTGGCGGCGATCGGACCGAGCCCTGCGCTCGAGCCGCTCGACGAAGACGCCGCGCCCCATCCCCTCACCTGGTATGGCCGGTCGAAACTGGCTGCGGAGACCGCGGTGCGGGCATCCACGCTAGCGGGAAGCGCGGTGATCCTGCGGCCTCCGGTGGTCTACGGCCAGCGGGACACCGACGTATTCGAGGTGTTTCGCTCGGTCGCGCGGGGGATGATGCTGCGCATCGGACGTGAGGAATCCTACTTCAGCTACATCCATGTGAAGGACCTGGCGGAGGCCGTGTGGTTGGCGGTATCGAGCGAGGGCGTTGCCGGGCGCACCTACTTCGTGGCCAACGCCGAACCGGTCTCCTGGACCGCGTTTGCCGAAACTGCGGCGGGCGTGATGGGCCGGCGGGTGCGGACGGTCCGGGTGCCGGCGGCCCTGGCCTATCTGGCCGGCTGGTGCGCGGAGGGAGCCTCGCGCCTGCGCGGGAAACCGGGCATCGTTTCGCGCCAGAAAGTCATCGAAGCGTGCTGCCGCTACTGGACCTGCGACCCTTCGCGGGCCTGCCGGGAGATGGGCTTCCAGGCGGCTCGCACGCTGCGGGAGGGGATGGAAGAGACGCTGGCATGGTATAAAGATTCAAAATGGCTGAAGTGGTGAGCGCCCCGCATGCGCCGAGTTTAACCTCTGTGGATCGGCTGTTCCTCGGCTACCTGGCCGGGGTGGCCCTGCTCATCGGCGTGAACTTTCGCGAGGTGCCGTACGCGCTGCTGCTGCTGGCGGCGCATTTCGCCGGAGCCGCGGGGGTCGTCTCGGCTGCCCGCTCCCGGTCGCGGCTGGCTGTGTTGTTTCACTTTTGGTACCCACTTGCGTTCATCCCGCTCTTCTACTGGGAGATGGCCATTCTGATCCCGGCCATCCGGCGCAGGGACTACGACGCCCAGATGGCCTCGCTCGACTACCGGATCTGGGGAGCGCACCCCACCGTGTGGCTCGAGCGACTGCAGAACCCCTGGCTCACCGAATTCCTGCAGATCGTCTACACCCTCTTCATTCCCTCGGTGGTGCTGGTGGCAATCGCCCTGTGGCACAAGAAACTATACCCGCAGTTCCGGTACTACGCCTTCCTGGTGGGACTAGGCTTCCTGGCGTCCTACGTGGGCTATTTCCTGTTTCCAGTACGCGGTCCCAGGTTTTTCCTGGCCCACCTGCAGCACGTGGATCTTCACGGGCTCTGGCTCTTCGATTCCATGCAGGGCACGCTGAACCGTCTGGAGTCGGCCGCCTACGACTGTTTTCCCAGCGGACACACCGAAATGACCATCGTGGCGTGGTGGACCAGCCGGGTGGTCTCGAAGCGCCTTTTCGCCGTTTTTTCTCTCTACACCATTTTGATTGTTACGGCGACGGTCTACCTGCGCTATCATTACACGGTTGATGTGTTTGCAGGCGTCGTGCTAGCTGTGGCGGTACTGGCCGTGTCGCCGGTGTTGTACACAGGCGTGGCGGCCGACCCGCGCTCAGCTCCAACTACCTCGACGGAAGTGTGCAATTGAGCGGATTTCAGATCGTCCCGGTTCGAGACAAACGTGGTTTGGGCAAGTTCATTGACCTGCCGTACTCCCTCTACCGCGGCGACCCTAACTTCGTCCCACAACTGCGCCTCGCGCAGAAGGACCTGTTCGACCAGAAGAAGCACCCGTTCTACGCACACGCGGAAATGCAGTGTTTCCTGGCGCTGCGCGACGGCAAGACGATCGGCCGGGTGGCTGCGATCCAGGACCGGAACTACATGGAGTTCCACTCGGAGAAGGCGGGCTTCTTCGGGTTTTTCGAATGCGTGAACGAGCCCTCGGTCGCGGCGGCCCTGCTGGGCGCCGCCCGCACGTGGCTCCTGGAGCGAGGAACCGAGATCATCCGGGGGCCGGTGAATCCTTCCACCAACTATGAGTGCGGAGTGCTGGTGGAGGGCTTCAATTCCCCTCCCGTGGTCATGATGTCCTACAATCCGCCCTATTACGACGCCTTGATCCAGGGGGCGGGATTGCGCAAGGCCAAGGACCTCTATGCCTACTGGGCTCCCACGGAAGGCGCCCCTATGGAGCGGTTTCAGCGGGTGGCGGCGCGCTCGGTCGAAGCGAATGAGGTTAAGATTCGTCCGATCCGTATGAAGGCTTTTGCGGAGGATGTGGAGTTGGTGTGGAACGTCTACAACTCTGCCTGGAGCCGGAACTGGGGATTCGTACCGGTCACGCGAGATGAATTCATCTTCATGGCCCACGACATGAAAGCTATACTGGAACCTGGGCTGGTGCTGCTCGGTGAGGTCCAGGGCAAGGTTGTGGGTTTCGCGCTGGGATTGCCGGACATCAACCAGGCGCTCAAGCACACCAATGGACGATTGTTTCCGCTGGGACTACTAAAAATCTTGTATCATAAGCGTTCTATACGTAGTTTGCGTGTTCTTGTGCTGGGCGTAGTGGAGGAGTACAGGACCGCGGGCGTGGCAGCGGGGTTCTACGCGGAATTGTTCCGGCAGGCGGTTCGGCTGGGCTACAACGGGTGCGAGGCGTCGTGGATTTTGGAAGACAACACGCTGATGAATCGATCGGCTAAGGCGCTCGGTGGAAAGCGGTACAAGACCTATCGTATTTACGAATGGAACTGAACATGCGGAGCTCATCCCCCTCAACTTCGGTCGCACGCGGCCGGAACGGCTCAAAAGCCAGTGGCGACCTGTTCGAGAAGTGCCGTAACTTCACGCGTCCCAAAGACCTTCAGGACGCCGGACTGTACATATGGTTCGAGGTGTTCGAAGGTCACGAAGGCTGCGGGCCGGGCGAAATCCGTCTGCGGGGCCGCAAGGTCCTGATGTTCGGTTCGAACGACTACCTGGGGTTGACCAACCACCCCAAGGTCAAAGCCGCGGCGCAGGAAGCCGTGCGGCGGTACGGCAGCGGCTGCAGCGGCTCGCGCCTGCTGAACGGAACCCTCGACATCCACGTGCAGGTGGAAGAGAAGCTGGCCAAGCTGGTGCGGAAAGAGTCGGCGATGATTTACGGCACCGGCTTTCAGGGCAACTATGCCGCGCTGTCGGCGATCACCGACCGCGGCGACGTTCTGCTGTGCGACCACACCATGCACGCCAGCCTGCTTGAGGGCGCGCTGCGCTCTCCTGCCCGCACGGTGCGCTTCCGGCATAACGACATGGGCCACCTGGAACATTGCCTGGAGAGCTGCTCGCCCGAGGAGAATGTGCTGATCGTCTCGGAAGGCGTCTTCAGCATGGAAGGCGACTTGGCGGACCTGCCGGGACTGGTGGATCTGGCCAAGAAGTACGACGCCCGCATCTACATCGACGAGGCGCACGGCGTAGGCGTGCTGGGAGAGACGGGCGCGGGCGCGGCGGAGCATTTCGGCGTGCTGGACGACGTCGACATCGTGATGGGTACGTTCTCGAAGTCGCTGGCTTCGGTGGGCGGCTTCGTGGCGTCCTGCAAGCCGGTGATCGAGTATCTGAAACACAACGCCCGGCCGTATGTTTTCTCGGCGGCACTGGCCCCGGCCTCGGTGGGCGCGGTAAACGCGGCGTTGGACATCATGCACCAGGAGCCGGAGCGCCGCCAGCGGCTACTCGCGGTGGCCCGCCGGCTGCGCGAGGCATTGCGCGACCGCCGCTGCTCGGTGCTCGACGGCGAGACTCCGATCGTGCCGGTGGTGGTTCCGAACGAACTCGACCTGTGCCGCCTGTGCAAGGGGCTGCTCGAAGAGGGGATCTACGTGAATCCGGTGCTGCGCCCCGCGGCCACCGAGAACCTCCTGCGCATCTCCTGCACCGCGGCTCACACCGACGCTCATGTGGACCGCCTGGTCGAGACCATCTGCCGCGTCTCCAGGCGCCTCGATATCGACCTCTGCCAGCAGGCGTAGGGCGGGGACGAGACCGCCGGAAAGAACCGCGTGTTCAGCCGCTGAGCACTTCCGTCGACGTGTCCTTCGCTAGCGCGCTCAGCCGCTCGTCGAACGTCAGAAAAACCGCCTTGTGGCGGCTTGCGAGGGCGAGCAGGTAGGCATCCGTGACTTGGTTGTGCCGAGAAGGCTTCCCAAGTCCAACGCGGCGGGCGACGGCAGCCGACTCAGGTCCGCGGTTAGTGCCGCCAGCAGGCCCGACGCACGCTTCTAGTTTCGATACGTTGATGCGCTGATGTCAACGAAGCGGGCCGGGGCTCGCATTAAAAGCGGTAACCGGCGCCGCCCGTAGCTCATCCCTTTGTGCAGACGTTCCCGACAGGAGGGGCTTCCCATGCAGGTACGTGAAATACCACCAAGCCGTTGGAGGGATTTCTTCGATACCTTCAGCGTGCAACACGAGGATTGGATTACCAGCATCGAAGTGACCGCCGATGGAGCGGAGCGAGTCGAGGCGCTCGAATTGCCGCTGGTGGGCGTAAGCGCGGACAGCAAGGGCAGCGAGCCGAATGCCATCGAAGTCGAAGTGGGCAGAGGTTCTTCAGATCAGCTGACGCACCTGATTGAGGACGCCGAGCGGGTGCGCTTCTCTCAGAGCGACGACGAGGCGCAGTTGCTTCTCGAGATCGAGTCCTCCGATGGGGAGAGAACGGCGATCCGGCTCCGGCGGGCCACGCGCGAAGAGCTCGCCAGCCGCCCGAAGAAGGAACGCAGTCGCCGGGCCACGGGCTGAGGGGACGGGGCGTCAGGCGCCGGCGCCGGCCTCCAGTTCGCCCGCTTCCACTTCGTCCACGTAGCACCATACCCAGCGCTCGCCGGGCTCGATGGAGCGCACCAGCGGATGCCGAGTCGCGCGGAAGTGCCGGGTGGCATGCTTGTTCTTTGACGAATCGCAGCAGCCCACATGGCCGCAGGAAAGGCACAGCCGCAAGTGTACCCAGCGGTCGCCCATCTTCACACATTCCTCGCAGACATGGGTCTTGGTTTCGGTGATCTGGATCTGGTCAAGATGCGTGCATTGCGTCATCGTGCCAGGGCCTCCTTTCGAGAGATTCGCGGTCCCAATGCGCCAGGCCGGCAGCCGCTGCGTAGGTGCTTTCGAGGAAGGCGAGCAGTTCGGCTTCCGGAGACTCGGCCGTGCGCATGTCGTCGTACATCAAGAGAAACTCGGAGAGGTCGGGGCTGAAGAACGCCCGCTCGGGACGGATCCGCGCCTTGTCAAATCCGGGGGGCGCCGGCGCGGCATAGGCGTAGAAGGCCGCTCCCGCGACAGGGCCTCCGCCCGGCCACCAGCCCGCGCTGATCACCTCGTGCGAGTAGGCCTCGCGGGTGATCGCGTCCGCGCCCGGGCGCTCGGGCGCGCGGCGGCCGGAGAACCGTGTGGCAGCCAGGTCGAAGCTGCCCCAGAAGAACTGGACCGGGCTCGCCTTGCCGAGGAAGCCGCTCCGGAACTGGCGCAGCAGGGTGGCCGCCGACATCAGGATGCGCCAGAAGCGGCGGGCATATTCCGGGTCGTAGGAGGCGTGCGTGGTGTCCTGGTCGAAGGGGATGGGGTCCGGCACCTCTACGGGAAGGCGATCGATCTTCACGTCGATGCCCAGCGCGGAGAGCGCCGCCATGAACTCGCGGTAAAAGTCCGCCACCGGCCGGGCGTAGAGACGAACGGTCTTGGATGCCCCGGCGCTGGTCTCAATGGCGAGCACATGGTCCAGGAAGTCGAAGCGGATCTCAAAGACACCGGACCCGTAAGGGATCGCCGTAGTGGTGAGCCCGCGCGCGGACACGAAGAGGCTGGAGTGCCACCAGTGGTTCTCGAACGGGCTCAGCTCCAGGCGGACCTTCCCCACGATCTGGGTCCACATGTGAAGCGTGTCGCAGGTATCCCGCCACTCAGCCAGCGGCAAGGCAGGCCACATTTCGGCCCGGCTCGCATGCAACGTGGAAGATGGCATCCCGCCCCCTGGCTACAGGTTATCGCAACCCGGGCAACCCCACATGTCCGCTTGCTTACGCGCGCGGTTCGGTAAGTGCTGGCCAGGCTGTCCTGAACCGAACCGCGACCGTGAGGGAGCGGACCGTCCGCTTGCTGACGCGCGCGGTTCCGTAGGTGCGTTTGCCGGAACTTTTCGGGAGGCGGTCGCGTAATATGGGTCTAAGCGTTGTCTTCGACCCCAAACAAGGAGCTACAAAAAGCGATGAGGAAATTCTGTTGTCTGACGGCGGGCCTGCTCGCCCTGGCGCTGATGCCCCTGGCGGCACAGCAACCCAAGCCCGAGGAGAAAGCGGCCCCGCGGACGCTCAAGCTCAAGCTGAATTACACCGGAACCGGGACGGTGGACGCGAAACACCAGATCATCGTGTTTCTGTTCGACTCGCCGGACTTCGTGCAGGGCGGTGTGATGCCGATGGCGTCGCAGAGCGCCCAGGCCAAGGACGCAACCCTGACGTTCGCGGACCTGGCCACCTCTCCGATCTACGCGGTCGCGGTGTTCGATCCGACCGGCGGCTATGACGGGCAATCCGGCCCGCCGCCATCGGGATCGTCGATGGGGATGTACGGCAAGACGCCCGGGACCCCCGACCCGATCAAGATCGACCCGGGAAAGACGGCAACGGTCGAGTTGGCGTTCGACGACGCGGCGAAGATGCCGTAGGGCTTCCGCTATTTTGGCAGGGCCACAAGAGCGCGTTCGGCGCGAGTCCAGGCGCAGACCGCGCTCTTGTCGTCCGCCGAGAGCTTGGCCGCATGGTGCATCGGCAGGTAGTACCAGAGCGGCATGTCGCCCTGCTCCACCTGCTCGCAGATCTGCTGGAGTTTGTGCGCGGACCGCGTGGGGTTGTATTGGGCCCAATCGGAGAAGTTCACCTCGCGGCGGGCCTCCTGGACGTCATTCGACAGCAGCCATGCGAAGGGCGCGACTTTGGCGTACCACGGCCAGACGGTCCGGTTGGAATGGCAGTCGTAGCAGGATCGCTCCAATATGGCGTTGACCGGCGGCGTAAGCGTGTGCGTGCGCGCTTCTACCGTGTTAGCCGGGTTCACGGGTGGATTCGTGGTGGGGAATACGCTCTGGGGAACCAACTGAATCAGCACCGCCAGCGCCGCCAGCGCGATCAGGATCTTCTTGAGCACGTTTCCTCCTACGCTGCCTCGAGCAGCACTTTGAGAACGCCGCTGGCCGCCGCCCGCTCGAAAGCGCGCGCCGCATCCGCCAACGGAAACCGGTCTGAAATCATCTCCTCGACGTGCAGCCGCTCGCCCGCCAACAGTTCGAGGGCGGGCTCGAAGCGGCCGCAGCGGGAACCCACCAGCGTGATCTCGTTGACGATGGCCGGCGCGGTATCGAGCGGCACGTTCCCGTGCACGGTCGATTTCATGATGACGGTTGCGCGCGGCCGGGCCATTCGAATCGCCGTGCCGAGGCCAACGGGTGCGCCCGTCGCCTCGACGACCCAGGCGTAGCGCCCGGCGGGTAGGCTCCCATTGGCGAACGTCCGGGCGCCCGACGCGCGGGCGATGGCGAGCTTCGCGGCGTGCCGGCCGTAGAGGTCGACCGAGGCGCCGTGGGCCATGAGAACCTGCGCGCACAGCAGCCCCAGCTTGCCGTCGCCGAGCACGGCCACTTCGGCAGAGCGCGGGATCGCCACCTGATCCAGAATCTCGCACGCCGCCGCCACCGGCTCGGTGAAGGTGGCCCGCTCAGTTGAGATTTCATCGGGAACCAGATGCAGGTTTCGTTCGGGCAGGGTGAAATACTCGCTGAAGGCGCCGGGGTGGCCGGCAATGCCGAGCACGCTGCGCTCGGGGCAGTGGCGTCCCAAGCCGGCGGCGCACCACTGGCAGGCGCCGCAGGCCAGGTTGATCTCGCCCACCACGCGGCGCCCGATGAGCGCGGTCTGGTCCGCCTCCGCCACAACGCCGGTGAACTCGTGGCCGGGGGTGCCACGGAAGCCGTAGTAGCCGCGCTGGAGCTCGAGATCGGTGTTGCAGATGCCCGCGGCCAGCAGCCGGATCAGCGCGCTTCCAGGCGGCCGTGTGGGCCGCGGCACCTCACGCACGTCCACGTGCCCGCTCTCGATATGGACTGCCAGCATGAGGCCAGCCACTCCGTCCCAGTATAATCAAGAGTTCATGCCCGCCCAACTCGTTTGCTTTTCGCCTGAATGCCGCGCCCGCTACGCCATCACGGATGTCTTCTACAACTGCCCCCGCTGCGGAGGCCTGCTGGAAGCAGACTATCCGGATTGGAGTTACGACCCCGCCGCGCTGAAGAAGCTGTGGCGCGAGCGGCGGATGAGCAGCCTGCCGCTCGATGCCAGCGGCGTCTGGCGTTACCGCGAGATCATCCCGTTTTTGGGGGATTCCGACCGCGTGGTCTCGCTTCGGGAAGGCAACACGCCGCTCCTGGATGCGCCGCGCGCGGCATCCTATGCCGGCCTCGACCGGCTGACCTTCAAGCACCAGGGCTTTAACCCCACCGGCTCCTTCAAGGACAACGGCATGACCTGCGGCGCGGCACAAGCGCTGCGGCTGGGCATGAAGCGCGTGGCCTGCGTCTCGACGGGCAATACCTCGGCGTCCATGGCCGCCTACGCCAGCGCGGCGGGCCTCGATCCCATCATCTTCATCCCGCACGGCAACATCTCGTATGGCAAGCTGGCTCAGGCGCTCGACTATGGAGCTCGAACGCTCCAGGTGGAGGCCAACTTCGATCAGATTCTGGCGCTGGTGAGGGCGCTCGCGGAGCGGATCGGGATCTACCTGCTGAACTCGATCAACCCGTTCCGCATTGAAGGCCAGAAGACGATCGTGGTGGAGATGATGGACCAGCGCGACTGGCGCGTTCCGGATTGGATCGTGCTCCCGGGCGGCAACCTGGGCAATACCTCCGCATTCGGCAAGGCGCTGCGCGAGATGCGCGCGCTTGGGCTTATCGACCGGACGCCGCGCCTGGCCGTGATCCAGGCCGAGGGCTCGGCGCCGTTCTACGAACTGGCCCGCGCAGGCGAGGGCTCCTCGCTACGCGCCGTGGAGAATCCGGAGACGCTGGCTACGGCGATCCGCATCGGCGACCCGGTGTCGTGGCCCAAGGCCCTCCATGAAGTGCGCTGCTCGAACGGGGTGGTCGAGAAAGTGAGCGAACAGGAGATTGCCGACGCCAAGGCGCAAATCGGCCTGTGCGGCATCGGCTCGGAGCCCGCCTCGGCGGCCACGCTGGCGGGAATCCGCAAGCTGCGCGCCGCGGGCGTGATGCGCGCGGACGAAGACGTGGTGGCGGTGCTGACCGGCAACCTGCTGAAGGACCCCGACTACATTTACCGCTACCACACCGGGCAGCTCACGACGCCCAGCGGCACCAAGATCCTGCCGAGTTTTGCCAACCGGCCCACGGTGGTTCCGAACGACCCGGACCGCATCGCGGAGCTGCTGAGCTGACTGGGATTCGTGGTCCCGCCGGGTCACGTTAACTTTTGTTTAGAAAGAACGTCCGATTGTGGTATAATCGGTGCGCGTTGCTTCAGGTCTTTGCTTTGGATCAGTTTGTGGCATTTGCTGCTGTCGGAGTCCTCGCTAGCCGGTGTACTTCACGGGTTTATGTCCAATGCTGTCCGGAGCTGGGGCTTGGAGTCTCCTAACGCATAACACAAGGGGAAAGTTTAAGGAAGCTCAAGTAACATGAAGGAAAAAGGAACTGTGAAGTGGTTCAACGCCGCCAAGGGTTTTGGTTTCATCCAACGCGAGAGCGGCGAAGATGTGTTCGTTCATTTTAGCGCCATCACCATGCCGGGGTACCGGTCGCTGGATGAAGGCGCTCAGGTTGAGTTCTCTGTCAAGAGAGGTCCCAAGGGGCTCCAGGCAGAGGACGTGACGCTCGCCAATTAGGGTCCTCCCTCCGTTCTGACTTACCGAGCGCGCTCCGGATAGTGGTTTTGTCCGGAGCGCGCACAACGCATTGCGGCGGTTGCCGATTTCGGCTACTGTACGTACAAATGCCCCATTTGTTCTCTCCCGTGCTCGACGCCATGAACGACGGTCGGGTCATTCGGAAGGCGGTGGCGGCGACGCTCAAGGTGCTGGGCGCCGTTTTCGCTTTCGGTGGCCTGGTGCTGGTGGTCGAGATCCTCAAGTACAGCTTCCGGCCCGATACGACGACCGAGGCGACGCTAGGCGGAATCCTGTTTTCCATCATCCTGCTGGTGGCCTTCGCCGGCGTGGTGGAGATCCACTTCTACCGTGCGCGGAGCGTCAGCGAGTTGGGCGAAACGGCTTTTGTGGCTATCCCGGTGGTGTCGGTTTTGTGCCGGCTGGCGGGCGAAGTGTATGCCACGCTGCTGGTTGCGGTGGGCGTCGGGGGCTGCGCGTTTCTATGGATGGCGAAGGTGAGCCCGCTGGCGTTTCTGGGCGCGCTGGGAGCGCTGCTGCCGGCTTCGAATCTGGAAGCGAGCTTCCTGGGCGGAGGACTACTGCTGATTGAGATGTGCCTGCTGGCGGTGGCGGTGCTGGCGGCCTTTTACGTGGCCGCAGAAGGGCTGCTGCTGGCGGTGGACGTGGCGGGTAACGTGCGCCGGATGGCGGGGGAAGCGGACCCGCCGGTGGCGGCTGAGGTGGATGCTGCCGGGGCGCGCGAATACTGCAAGGTTTGCGGTGCGGTGCTGGTGGCGGGGAATGTGTTCTGCGGCAACTGCGGGACGCGGCTGTAGAGTCCGGCTTAAGGCCTGAGCCACGGGCGGCCGATAGGAAGGGTGAGGAGGTGTCGAGTGCGGAAGCTAGTTGGGGCCTTGGTGATCGCTGCATTTCTCGGAGCCGCTGCCGTTCCGGCACAGACTACTTCGACGGCCACTGTGTCCTGCAAGCGTCCCAAGAAAGCAAAGCTCATCCGGCCCGGCAAATACAAGGTCACCAAGTTCAAGGTCAAGAAAGCCGGGAAGCGCCACAAGTATACCGTCAAGCCGTCGGCAGTCGCTTCGCCAAAACCGACTTCACGGCCTGCGCCAGATCCCGGGCCAGGTACGGCTTCTGAATAAAGCCGGATATTCGGGAGCCCTCGAAAGGCCCCAACGCTTCTTCCTGCGAGTAGCCGCTGGAGACGAGGACGTCCAGGTCGGGGCTCAACTCGCGCAGGTGTACCAATGTTTCCGCGCCGCTCATCCCGGGGAGGCTCGAATCGAGAATGGCTAGCTGGATACGGCTTCCACCGGCGCGGACGGCCTCGATTGCCGCCGGGCCGTCTGCTGCCACCAGAACGTGGTAACCCTGGCGCTCCAAAGAGCGCTCGCCGAGATCGCGAACCACTTTTTCGTCATCGACGACCAGGATGGTGGCGTGGCCGGCGAGCTCTTCTTTCCGCCGCTCCGGCGGGGCGACCTTGGCCGCAGGGACCGGCAGGGCTGGGAACAACACTCGAAACGAACTGCCGCCACCGGGCGCCGTCACGAGCCGGATCGCGCCCTTCTGGCTGCGCAGAATGCCGGCGACGGCCGCTAGTCCCAGGCCTCGCCCCTGGAATTTGGTCGTGAAAAACGGATCGTAGAGACGGGTCCGGACTTCGTCGTCCATGCCGCAGCCGGTGTCGCGCACCTCGAGGAATACGTGCCGGCCGGGCTCCACGGGCCAGCCCGCCAGCTCGTCCGCGACCTGTTCCGCGGTGACCTCCTGCTCGCCCGTCGCCACGGACACCACACCCGCATCGTCGCCGATCGCCTCGGCCGCGTTGAGGGTCAGGTTCATGAACACCTGCTGCATCTGGCTGGGATCGGCCTCCACCGCCGCGAGATCGGAAGCGAGTTTGAAGTGCAACGCGATCTTCTTCGAGATCGAACTCTGAATCAACACGATGGTCTCACGCACCAGCGCCGTCAGGTCCACCGCTTCGAGGACGAACTGGCCCTTGCCGGCATAGGCCAGCATCTGGCGCGTGAGATGCGCTGCCTGCTCGCCGGATCGGACAATGCCCTTGAGGATGCCCCCCAGCGGGCTCCCCGGCGGGAGCATATCCTCGGCCAGACTGGCATTCCCGATCACGCCCACCAGCAGGTTATTGAAATCGTGTGCGATTCCCCCGGCCAGCAGGCCGATGCTTTCGAGCTTCTGGGACTGGCGGAGACTCTCCTCCGCTCGCCTGCGTTCGGTGATGTCCAGGTTGACTCCGACGAAGCGCACCGCTTTGCGGCTCTCGCCCTCGCCTTCGAAGTACACGCGCCCATGCGAGGACACCCAGTGCACGGAGGCATCCGGCCAGATCACGCGGAATTCGCGGTGGTAGGCGCCTCCGGCGTCGCCGGCGATGGCACGCGCCACGGCGTGGTCGGTCGCGGCGCGGTCCTCCGGATGAATGCATGCTATGGCGGAGTCATAGGCGATCTCGGTGCCGGAGGGGACGCCGAACAGGTTCCGGCAGCGATCGTCCCAGAAGACGCCTCCGGATTCGAAGCGGTAGTCCCAAGCCCCGAGTTCGGCTGCTTCAAGCGCGAGGCGGCGCTGTTCGGACGCCTGGCCCAAAGCCTCTTCGGCGCGCCTGCGGTCGGTGATATCGACAACAATGCCGGTGTAGCGAACGGCCTGACCGGCGGCATCGCGCAAGGGACGGCCACGGGCCAGAATCCAGCGCTCCGTGCCGTCCCCAGTGCGGAGGCGGTACTCCAACTCAAGTTCGGTCCCTCGGCGCGCTGCCTCCTCGACCGCCCGCTCGGCTCGTGCAACGTCGTCGGGATGAATGAGTCGCCGCCAGGCTTCGTAGGAAGGCTCCACGCTGTTCGGTTCGAGGCCATAGGCCTTAAAGCAGCCCTCCGACCACACGTTCTGGTTGGTTCGCAGGTCCCATTCCCAGGCGCCGGAATGGGCGGCGTCGTGCGCCAGGCGGAGACGCTCCTCGCTCTCGCGCAGCGTCTGCTCCGCTAGCGCGTGCGCGGCCCGCAGGCGGAGCACGCCGATGCCATAGGCCAGGTCGCCGGCCAATTCGGCCAGCAGCTTGATCTCGTCCTCCGGGAAGCCGTCGGGATCACGAGAGTAGATGGTCAGCGCGCCGAGGGCGACAACTCCGGACATTAGAGGCAGGGCCACCGACGAAGCGTAGCCGCGCCGCACGGCCTCCTCGCGCCAGGGCTCGAACTGGGGATCGGTGAGCATATTGCGGCACACGCACACCTGGCCCGTGCGGACCGCCGTACCCGTAGGACCGCGGCCGCGTTCGGTGTCGGCCCAGGTGACGTTCAGGCTGGCGAGATATCCCTCATCGAAGCCGAAGTGGGCCACGGGGCGAACAGGGCTGGCCTCGTCCTCCTCGCGGAAACCGATCCACACCATGGTGTGCCCGCACTGCTCGACCACGATCTTGCAGGTTTCCTGAAGCAGCGCCGCCTCGTCGGTGGCCAGAAGCAGGGCCTGGCCGCTGCTTCCGATCGCCCGCAGGGCGCGGTTGAGCCTGCGGAGCTTCTCCGCCTCCTGGGTGCGGGCTTCCTCGGCCTGCTTGAGCGCTGTGATGTTCAGAGTGACCCCGGCGAAGCGAACGGCCCTGCCGTTTTCGGCGTACGAAGCTCGTCCCCGATCCGCCAGCCATCGTAGGGCCCCATCCGGGCAGAGGACGCGGTACTGGGTGTTCAGGTCGACGTGCTGCTCGACGGAGGCGTTCCACTGCTGGACCACGCGGTCGCGGTCGTCCGGGTGCAATTGGGCGCGCCAGTCATCGAAGGAGACGCGGCCGTCCTGCGGGCGGCCGACCAGGCGCTTCCAGGCGGAATCCGCGGATATCTGGGCGGAGCCGGGCGTCCAGGACCAGATGCCTATGTCCGCCGCTTCGGCGGCCAGTTGCAAACGCTCCGAGATCCGGCGGACTTCTTCCGCCGCGGTTTCGCGCTCGACGGCGAGCCGGGCCTCCGCCTCCGCCTCGCCTGCTCGCGTCTGGGCGCGGTGCATCCTTTCGGAGATCCAGGCAATGGCGATGGCGCTGGCAATGAAGAACGCAAGGCCGACCATATCGGCGGAGTCGCGAACGGCGAACTGGCCGACCGGCTCGATCCAAAACACCGCTGCTGCCAGGGCGGAGAGCAACGTCGCCACCAGGCCCGCCCAGAAGCCCCCATAGAGCGCGGCCAGGATCACGGCGGGGTAGAACGTCACAAACGGAGCCCGCGTTCCAAGGGCAAGCAGAGGTGCCGCCCGCAAAAGGCCAGCCAGGGCTACGACGAGGATTGCGATGGAGTAGCGCTGCCACGCGCGGCGATGTATTCGATTCAGAACCATGCTCAGCGACCTGGCCAGCCTTTCAATTGTACTTTAAGGCCGGGATACCCGACGGGTGCCACTGGACACCGGCGGGCGCGCGCGCGATCATAGAACGTTGGCTACGGGTCATAGAGGAGGACGCATGGCAATCCAGAGGAATTTCGTCTGCGGGCTGGTGTTGGCTGGCCTCGCACTCGTGTGGGCGCAGAGTCCGTCGCCGGCACCGGCCGGCGTGTCAACGCGGCTGGTGCGGCTGAGGGTGAATGCGGTCGACGAACAGGGCAAGCCGGCGGATCTGACGGCCGACGACATCCGCGTGACCGATCAGGGGAAGGCGCAGCGCATCGTCCTGTTTCGCCGGGAAGGGACCGCGGCGTCTGCACCGAACGAGTTCTCCAATCGGCCCGCCGCGGCGCGGCGCCCCGTCACAGTAGTTCTTCTGGACCTGTTGAACCAGGGGACGGCCGAGCAGATGAACTCGGTCAAAGAGGTCGGCCGTGCGTTACAGGAAACCGAATCGGGCGATTCCTTGTATCTCTACGTGCTGACGATGGATGGAACTCTCGACCCCATTCGCCCGATCTCGACGACAGGCTCCCCGGCGGACAGCCAGTGGACCAAACAGGCGGACAGCCTGCTGGATAAAGCCCGGAAGGATGCCAACCGGACCCGGCCGCGGGGCCTCACGCAGGAAATGGGCGTGAAGAAGACGTACGTCGCGCTGGAGACGCTGACCGGGCAACTGGCAGCGTTCCCCGGCCGCAGGAACATCGTCTGGATAACAAATCAACTGCCGACGATCTGGGAATCGCACGCTACTTCGACGGCCTGGGACCCGGTGGACAGTTATGTAAATCCGATGGGCGGAATCGGCGCGTTGTCCGGTTTGCATGACGACAGAACCGGCAAGGTTTATGCGGAAGGCGACTCGAGGTGCAAGGGCGACTGGATGGGCTGCTCGTTATACCTGCCTCACTTGACCCTGGCGCTCGAGAAGGCCAGCATTGCGGTGTACCCGATCTCCTTAGCCGGCGCTCTCGATCCCAACTACGCCCGCGGCATGGAGGAGTTCGCCAATATGACCGGCGGACGCTCCTTCGTCTCCAAGACGGTGGGAGCCGCCATCAAGCAGGCGGCCGACGACGGGCGCGCCGGCAGTTACGTGGTGGCCTATGCTCCGCCCCCGGAGTTCTGGAATGGCAAGTATCACCATATTTCCGTAACCTCGGCCCGCAAGGGCGTTTCCATCGAGGCGCCGCAGCGCTATTTAGCTTCTCCGGACAAGAGGCCGGACGACGTGAGAGAACAGGCGGCGCTGGCGATGACGTTTAATACTCCCTTCGATGTGGACAACGTAGGTCTGCGCGCCACGGTGGCGCGCGCCGCCGACCAGAAATCGGTTCGACTGACGATCCACGTGAGCGCGGACGACCTGGTGCTGGCCCAGCAAGGCGACCATTTTGGCGGTCAGGTGACGGTTTCCTGGGTGAATTACAGCGCCGCGGGGCCGACGGGCACGCCGGGAATGGCGCGTCTCGCCCTGCAGCTTACGGCCGCACAGCGCGAAGCCGCGGCGAAGGATGGCATCCCCATCGTTCAGGACGTGCCGATCGACGACGGCGTGCAACTGGTCCGCCTGTTCGTGGTGGATCGGACCACGGACGTGGCGGGATCGCTGGCCATTCCGGTTCCGCCCAAGAGCTGAGCGGCAACTCGCACCGACCCCGCGCTTGTTATATTTGAGGGGTCGCATGAATCTGCCGAACCTGCTGACGCTGCTCCGGATTTTCTTTGTGCCGCTGCTGGTAGCGGCTCTGGTGCAGGACCGCATGGATTTCTCGGTGGGTGGCACGCACGTCAGCCACGACCTTCTGGCCCTGGGAATCTTCCTGGTCGCCTCGGCGACGGACCTGCTTGACGGGTACCTGGCGCGGCGCTGGAAGCAGGTGACCACGGTCGGCACGTTGCTCGACCCGATCGCGGATAAGCTGCTGATTTCGGCGGCGCTGATCGCGCTGGTGCAGGTGCGCGTGATTCCGGCCTGGATCGTGGTCCTGATCGTGGGCCGCGAGTTCGCGGTGAGCGGCCTGAGAAGCATCGCTGCATCGGCAGGCTACACCATCCGCGCCAGCGAGCTGGGCAAGACCAAAATGGTGTCGCAGGTGATCGCCGTCTCCCTGTTCCTGCTGGGGATGCACTGGAAGGCGCTGGCGCCGTGGGCCATGGACTGGATGTGGTTGGTGGTGGCGTTTGCGATGATCTCGGCGGCGGATTACTTCCGCAAGTTCTGGTGGAAGGTGAGCGACGAGATCAAGCTGCGCGGGCGGCGCGACCTGCTGCTGCTCGAGCGCGAGCGGACGCGCGAAGCGAGGCTAGCGGCGCGGCGGACGCGAGGCCGCGGGGCGCCGGTGTCGCCTGCCCACAAGGGGCTGTAGGAATCGGCCGACGTCACGACCGTGGGATCCGTTCGTCCGCTTGCTTACGCGCGCGGTTCGGTACAGCGGGTTCCGAACCGTGACCGTACGGGAGCGGACCCCTATGGGGCGAAATATCCGTCGATGTCGATCACCACGTGCGTCGCGTCGGTGACGAAGACGCTGATGGCGCCGTTCGACCCCGCGGGTACGATCGCTGCGTTCGCCACCACCGTGCCGTCGAAGGAATTCAGCGTCGAAACCAGCGGTTGCGGAGAGCCCGTCGGCCAGATGGTCAGGTAGCCCAGCCGCCCGTCGGGAACCACCGTGACGTTCACCGAGTACGCCTCCGCAGTCGAGGACACAGAGCAGCCACTGGCCCGGATCGCGAACGAGCGCGTGGTCTGTGCCTCCATCTCGGGGCCGCCGAAGGGGCCATCGGCGTTGCGCGTGTCCGCCACCCGGCACGGGGTCACCGGGTAGAACGAGAGCCCGCCCGGTCCCGGCCCGGCAAAGTAACCGTTCGAATCGAGGACCACATCCGTGGGGTTGGTGGCGAAGACGGAGATCGATTCATTCGTTCCCGCCGGAACGAGCGCCGCGTTCGCCACCACTTTTCCGGTCAACGAATTCAGCGTCGAGACGAAAGGCTGAGCTTCTCCCGTAGGCCACAGCGTGAGGTAGGAAAGCGGCCCGTCCGGCACCGCCGTGACATTCAGCGAGTGCGCCCGCGCCGTGGGCGGGATGCCGCAGGAAGCGGTGGGAACGGGAAAGTCCCTGGTCTGGCCCGCGAACATAGAGGGTCCACCAAACTGGCCGGTGGGGCCGCGCGTATCGGCGACGCGGCACGGGGCTGCGGGATAGAACGAATACGAATTCGCGCCGCTGGAGGTGTCGAAGTAGCCGTCGATGTCCAGGACTACATCGGCTGGATTGGTGACGTAGACGCTGACCGCCCCGCTTGAGCCGGCCGGCACGATGGCCGCGTTTGCCACCACGATGCCACCCAAGGAGTTCAAGGTGGAGACGAAGGGCTGCGCCTGGCCCGTGGGCCACAGCGTGAGATAGGAGAGCGGCCCCTGGGGCACCGCCGTCACATTCAGCGAGTATGCCTGAGCCGTGCCCGGGATGCTGCACGCGCTCTGCGGAACTGCAAACGAGCGCGTGGACCCGGCGGTCATTGCCGGTCCGCCGAAGGGTCCGGCGGGATTGCGCGTGTCCGCCACGCGGCAGGGTGTCACCGGCACGAAGTGCAAGCCCAACGGCGGAGCGCCTGTCGTGAATGCCCATGTCGGCGACGGGGCGGAACCGGCGCTGTTCCGCGCCACCACGCTCCAGGAGTAAGCGGTGTCCGGGGTCAGCGTTTGTGGAGCGTAGCTGGTGTCCTGCGTGTTGGTCACCAGGGAGCCGTCGATGTACACGTCGTAGGAATCGGCCCCAAGCGAAGCGGACCAGGCCAAAACCGGCGTAGTCAGTACGCTGGTGGCTCCGTTGGCGGGGGAACTCAACGTGGGCGCTTCCGGAGCAATCACCTCGGTTGTGAAGGACCACGTGGCGGAGAGATTCGAGTCACTCCCGTTCCTGGCCACGATTTGCCAGAAGTACTGCGTGCCCACGCGCAGAGGTCCTGGAACATAGCTCGTCCCCGTGGTGCTGGCCGCGAGCGGCGGCGGGGAGGAAGTCCCGAAGTGGACATCGTAAGAAGTCGCTCCGCTCGAAGCGTTCCAGCTCAACACTGGCTGGAGCGAGACCCCGGAGGCGCCATTAGCGGGCGCGAGAAGCGTGGGGGCCGGCGGCGAGGCGCTGTTCACCAGCTCGCGGATGCGGAAGTTCCGCAGGTCGGCGATGTAGACGCTGCCGCCCGGGGCCGGCGCGAGTTCGGCGGGCATATCGAGCGCGGTATAGGGGCCGGGCTGGCCGTCGCCGTTGAACCCGGGCGAGCCTGTCCCCGCCGCCGTAAACATGGTGCCGTCGCTCGCGATCACACGAACGCGATGGTTGAGCAGGTCCGCGATATAGATGTTGCCCGAGCGGTCGGCCGCCAGTCCGTAGGGATACTTGAGCTCGGCCCCGACGGCGGGCCCGCCATCGCCGGCACTTCCGAAGCCGCCGCCAGCGACGGTCTCGACCGTGCCCGAGGTCAGGATCCTGCGCACGCAGTGGTCGTACGGGTCCGAGAAGTAGAGATTGCCGGCGCTATCAAAGGCCAGGGCGTGTACGTAGCCGATCTGGGCGGAGACCGCCGGCCCGCCATCGCCTGAGTAACCGGCCACGCCGTTGCCCGCGATGGTGGTGATGGTGCCGTTCCGGTCGACCTTGCGAATGCGGAAGTTTCCCGAGTCGGCGATGTAGAGATTTCCGGCGGAATCGACCGCAAGGCCGTGGGGCTCGGTGAGCTGGGCGCTGGTTGCGGAGCCGCCATCGCCCGTGTAGCCGGCGGTAGGGGTGCCGGCAAAGGCCGTGATCGTCCCATCCGGGCCCACCTTGCGAATGCGCGCGCCGGAGCTGATGTAGAGATTGCCCTCCGCGTCCACCGCCACGCCGGCAGGCCAAAGCAGGTTGGCTGCTACCGCCGGACCGCCGTCTCCGGCATCGCCGTTGACGCCGTTGCCGGCGACAGTAGAAACGACACCCGAGACCGCAACCACGCGGACGCGCTGGTTCCAGGTGTCGGCGAAGTAGACGTTTCCCGCCGCATCCGCGGCCAGAGCGGATATCCCGCCGATCCCGGCCGCGAGAGCCGGGCCACCGTCGCCGGAGAAGCCGTCCGCGCCATTACCGGCTATGGTGACTATTTCGTTCGCCGACGCGGTCAGGGTGAAACCAAACAGGGTGCTCGCGACGACTATTAAGGGAACAAGATCGGATAGGATGGCAATGAACTCAGCAATGGCGAGTGAGGAGCGGCCATGAACGGGCGATTCCAGGACCGGCTGTCGGATTTCCTTATGCCGGAGGACGCCGGCGGCAAACCTGACGTCTGTGCCGTCGAGCGCGGACCCCTGGGGTGCCGTCTGACACGGCGCAGCATGGTGGGCCTGATGGCGGCGAGAGTAGCCTCCGCTCTGTTCCCCGAGGCGGCACGCGCCGCGGCCTGTTCCACCGGCGCTTTTGCTCATGAGATCCTCGTCGGGAATCTGAGCTTTTTTCCCGATGGCACGACCCTGATCACCGCCGGGCGGGACATGTTCGTGAAGTTCTGGACCATCCCAAATGGCGCTCTGTTCCGGACCATTGCCACCAGTAACGTTCCATACTCGCTGGCCGTCAGTCCCGATGGACACTGGATCGCGGTGGGCATGGCCCAGGGAGATCTGGAGCTGTGGGCGGCCGACGGCAGCAACCAGCGCACGTTAAGGGGACACCAGGATACCGTAGGCTCCGTAGCGTTCACGCCCAACAGCCAGAAACTCTTGTCCGCCAGCCTGGATGCCACCACCAAAGTGTGGTCTGTCGGAAGCGCCACTTTGCTGCAGAGTTTCACTGACACTACAGGCGCTATGAGGCAGGTGGCGGTTACACCTCAGGGCCGGTTTCTGACGAGCGCCTCCGGTACTCAGGTTTATCTGCGGCTGCTCGCCGATGGGAAGACACTGGCGACGCGGCCGGGGACGGTGCTGGCCCTGAGCCCCGATGGCGGGCTGCTGGCGGCACACGATTCTCAGACGCTCTACTTGAGGGCCTTCCCCAGCCTCGATCCGATCGCATCGGTCGCGGAACCGCTCACGGCCACCGCGCTCGCATTCAGCGGCGATGGGAAGTTCGTGGCGGCTTGCTATGGAGCATCGGGAGCGCGGCTCTACTCCGCGCCCGGACTGAAACTGGTGAGCGGCCTGGGGGCTTCCGATGGGCTCTCGTTGTCCCTGGATATGGACTCCCAGGGCCGCTATTTCGCGGTAGCCTCGGGCAAGGGAATCCAACTGTATTCTCTTCCGCAGGGCGCGCGTGTGCCGGTATGTTTCATGGACGTCGCCGCTTCCTCGCCCACGGCGAGCGGAGAGCTGTACGCACTCGGGGGTCTGCATTACAGCGTGCCGTGCGGCGTTGCGATACCGGCCGGGGCAGTCTGCTCCTGCAACTGCGTGCCGGGGTTCTGCGCCTGCGTTCAGGACACCGGCTGCGGCTGCGTATCCGATTCCGGTTGCGACTGCGTATCCGATACCGGCTGCGGATGCAATGGGGACTCCGGTTGCGACTGCGTATCCGACTTTGTGTGCGGATGCGATGGGGACACCGGCTGCGGCTGTGTTTCCGACTTCGTGTGCGGGTGCGATGGGGACACCGGTTGCGACTGCGTCGCCGACTTCGTGTGCGGCTGCGATGGAGATTCCGGCTGCGGCTGTGTTGGCGATTATGGGTGCGGATGCGTCGGGGACTCCGGATGCGGATGCGTCGGGGACTCGGGCCCGGGCTGTGGCTGCGACGGGGACGCGGGCTGACCCAGCTTTTGTTCCACGCTCTGAATCTTGTCGTCCATGCTCTGCTGCCGGTCGGTTCGCGTTCCGAATCGAAGGGTCGATGAAATCCGCGGCGCACCCATCGCATGCACCACCTCGTGGCAGCGCTTGATGGCCGCAAACACGGCGTCCCACTCGCCCTCGATGTTCGTGCCGTAGGCGTGGAGCCGGGTCCTCAGGCCAGCCTCGGCCAGGACGCGCTCACAGGCGGCGACTTCCTTGGAGACCGAAACGCCGATACCGATCGGAATCACGCACAGATCCGCAATCACATGCATGGTCACCTTCCCCCAGAGCCATTGTCGCGCCGCGGAGGGTGGACCCGCATCAGGACCTAGCGCAGATTTGGCAGTTCGGGGTGCACATTATGCACACTGGACCGATGAATTTTGCCTCCAAACGCTAGCGCATCGTTTTGGACCATCCCGTGCACTGGGAATTGGAGCGCGTTGAGGGGATTCGGTGGACAGCGCCAGCCGAGGCGGTTGGGCAAACGGGAAACGCGAAGGCAAGGAAAAGGAAAGGTGGGCTCAAGCTGTGACCAGAGCTTCCAGCATTCGAACGATTGCGTTTCTCGGCGACTACCTGCCCCGCAAATGTGGCATTGCCACCTTCACCTCCGATCTGCTCCAGGCGACCGCGGCGCGGCATCCGGACAGCAGGTGTTTCGCGGTTGCGGTCAATGACATCGAAGGGCGCTATCAGTACCCCGACGTGGTTCGTTTCGAGATCGAGGAGCAGGACCAGGATTCGTACCGGCGCGCCGCCGACTTCCTGAACACCAGCGATGTGGACGTGGTCTCGGTCCAACACGAGTTTGGCATTTTCGGAGGGCCGAGCGGAAGTCACTTGTTGCCGCTGCTCCGCGAACTGAACGCGCCGGTGATCACCACGCTGCACACCGTTCTCCGCAAGCCGAACGACGACCAGCGTCGCGTGATGGAGGAACTACTGGTCCGGTCTACCCGGCTGGTGGTGATGACGGAGCGGGCACAAACGATTCTGCAAGAGGTGTACCAGACCCCTGCCGGCAAGATCGATCTCATCCCACACGGGATTCCGGACGTGCCATTCGTATCGCCGGATCGCTATAAAGGCCAGTTTGGGGTTGCCGGCAGGCAGGTGCTGCTGACCTTTGGACTGCTGTCGCCGAACAAGGGGATTGAGCACGTGCTTAATGCTCTGCCCGATGTGGTGGCGGAGTTCCCGGATCTGGTCTACATTGTGCTGGGCGCAACGCACCCGCACGAGCTTCGCACGCGGGGCGAATCTTACCGCCAGCGTCTCGAGGCCATCACCAGGGAGAATAAACTCGAAAACCACGTCATTTTTCACAACCGCTTTGTGGAGCTGAAGGAACTGACCGAATTCATCGGAGCGGCGGACCTCTACGTGACTCCTTATCTGGACGAAGCGCAAATCACGTCGGGAACCTTGGCTTACGCGTTTGGCGCGGGCAAACCGGTGATCTCGACCCCGTACTGGCATGCAGCCGAGCTGCTGCGGGACCAGCGTGGCGTGCTGGTGCCATTCGCGGACCCGGCGGCAATCGCGCGCGAGGTGGGCGGACTGCTGCGCGATAACGATCGCCGGAGCGCCATGAGCGATCATGCCTATAGCCTGGGCCGCACCATGGTGTGGAGCAACACGGCGGGGCTCTACATGCGCTCCTTTGCGGCAGCGCGGCGGCAGGTTGTGGTCGCCCCCCGCAAGGCGGTCGCGGCCGGTAGGTTCAGCCCCCGGCCCTATGAATCGCCGGAGCTGAATCTGGATCATCTTTACCACATGACCGATTCGACGGGCATTCTTCAGCATGCCAGCTACACCGCGCCGAACCTTGCGGAAGGGTACTGTACGGACGACAACGCCCGCGCACTCATTCTGGCGGTGCTTCTGGGCCAGTTGGAGGAGACTCCGAAACGGATTCGGGCGCTGGCCACGACCTATGCCGGCTTCCTGGAGCGTGCCTTCAATCGCCAGGCCGGGCGTTTCCACAATTTTCTGAGCATTGACCATCACTGGCTGGACGAGCAGGGCTCGGAAGACTCGCAAGGCCGCGCGATCTGGGCTCTGGGCACCGCTATCGGGCGCTCGCCGCATTGGAGCGCGCAGTCCATGGCCGAACGGCTGTTCGGGCAGGCTTTGCCGGTCGTGACTTCTTTCACCTCGCCGCGGGCTTGGGCTTTCAGCCTGATTGGCATTCGCGAATGCCTGAGCCGGTGGAACGGCGACCGTGTGGTCCGGGATGTCCGCGAAGAGCTGACCAAGCGGTTGGTGGGGCTCTTCGACGGTGTCGCGGAGCCCGGCTGGGCCTGGTTTGAAGACGGGCTGACGTATGACAACGCCAAACTCGCCCACGCCCTGATTCTCAGCGGGAGCCCCACCGGGTATGAACGGGGCATCAAGGCGCTACGCTGGCTGGTGGACGTACAGACTGGGCCCAACGGCCGCCTGCAGCCGATCGGCAGCAACGGATTCTATAAACGCAACGGCGCCCGTGCGACTTTCGACCAGCAGCCCATCGAGGCGCAGGCCACGGTCTCGGCTTGCCTGGCGGCTTACCGCGCCAGCGGCGACCGGTGGTGGTACGAACAGGCGCAACGGGCCTTCGATTGGTTCCTGGGGTGGAACGATCTCGGCATCGAGCTCTATGCCCCCCTGACGGGTGGCTGCCGCGATGGGTTGCACCCGGACCGCGGCAACGAGAATCAGGGGGCGGAATCGACGCTGGCCTTTCTCCTCTCGCTCGTGGAAATGCGACTGACGCAGAACGCTCCGAGAGTCGCTCAACGAGTGGGTCTGACGGCGGCGAGCGCCTGATCAGGCCGGGTAGACAGGCAGGCGGCGCGCGACGTAATCGGCCAGGGCCGGGCAGTCGGAGAGCCGGCAAAGCGCGTCCAGGGCGATATGCGCCGCAAGCTCTTCGCCCTTGGTTTCCCACTTGTTGGTATGCCGGTTGGCGAAGACGGCATTGATGGCTCCGACCGGAAGGCCTCCGCCTTCGGTGGCGCACCAGACGAACAGATCGGCCGCTTCCATTGAGTAGCAGGCGGCGCCGAGGCGCATGACTTCTTCGTGGCGCGCCCGCATAGCGGCGGGGACCGTTCCAAATAGCGGGCTGGGCCGGCCTTGCCCCGTATAGAAGTCGTCGGTCGAGCATTCCACGCCGGTGTGGTAGTGGCCGCCGGCCAACAAGCCGGCCTCCTGGACCAGGGCCTGAACCACCAGCCAATGGGCAAAGGCGGGGTATTCCTTGGGGGCCCACACCTCCGCGGTGCCGCCGAACCGGATCGCCGCGGTGGGAATAATGACATCCCCCGGTTCGGATTCCTTGAGGAGACTGCCGCAGGAGCCGACGCGGATGAAGATTCGGGCTCCGCTCAGGACCGCTTCGGGCAGAACGATTCCGATGGAGGGGCCGCCCATTCCGGAGGTGGTGACGGAGATTGCCTTGTCGCGGTAAGTGCCGGTGTACGAGACCAGGCCGCGATGGTCGTTGGAGAAGCGCCGGGCGCCTTTCAGAAATTCCCGGGCGATCATTTCGGCTCGGCCGGGAGCGCCGACGATGAGGCATAGAGGGGAGAGGTCGCCCTCGGTGGTGTGGGTGTGATACTGGAGATTGCCTTGCGCCCTGGGGCGGTCTGCTTGCGACATCGGTGCTCCTTCTGGTCTGCCCCCCACTAGCGGCGGCGTTGTGCCCGTGCAACAAACTCGCTGACCTTTTGCCGGAGGCCTAGCTGCACGGGCCCGAACGGAAAGGGGAGCAGTTCGCTGATGTTGACCTTCATCACCCTCGACAGATCGGCGTTCGAGCACAGAACCGCAATATCCGCTCCTGAAACCTGCGAGGCCTCGTAGATCATCTGGCGGCACCTGCCGCAGGGGGTCACGATCTCGCCGGCGCTCTCCGGGCCCGGCCCCCCGACAACGGCGATGGCGCGGATTTCCACATCGCCCTCGGCGTATGCCCGTAGGATCGCAGCGGGCTCGGCGCAGATGGTTAGCCCGAAGGAGGCGTTCTCCACGTTAGCCCCGGAAAACATTCCGCCGCTCGCCGTGCCGACTGCCGCGCCGACGTAAAAGCCCGAATACACATTGTAGGCTCGGGACATCGCCGACTGGGCCGCGCGAAGCAAGGCCTGCTCGGGGGCGTCCAGGGCCGTCAAGTCGACCAGATGCGATGAAGACATGCTCCCAACAGAATATCGATTCCCGGCCGCAAAATGCTGACCTGCCGGATGTTCGCTCCGTAACGAACGTGCCGCAACGGGGTGACAACCGTTGTGAACTGGACTTGCGGCCCCGCTCGCGTCCAACATGGAGAAAGTGTCTGAGACGAACGCATGTCGAATGTTGGAGGAGATCCGCCAGCAGCCTTCCGCACTGGAACGAACCCTCCAGGGGGCCCGAGCGGCGATGCTGGAGCTGCGCGGGTATTTGAGCAAGCGCAGGCCGCCGCTGATCGTGCTGGCCGCGCGTGGGACCTCGGATAACGCCGCCCAGTTCGGCCGGTACCTGCTCGAGATCACGACCGGAATTCCGGTGTCGCTGGCGGCGCCTTCGGTCACGACTCTATACGGAGCCAAACTGCACCTGGAGAACGCACTGGTGGTGGGCATTTCGCAATCGGGCGAATCGACGGACATCAACATGTTCCTCGAATCGGCCCGGGAGCAGGGCGCGCTGACCGTGGGTGTGACCAATGAGGGCGGAAGCACGCTGGCCCGTCTGGCCCGGCACAGCGTGGTGCTGGCGGCCGGCCGCGAGACCAGCGTTCCGGCGACAAAGACATACACCGGACAGCTCCTGGCCATGTATCTTCTGGCGCACGCGCTCGGGGCTCCGATCGAATTCGAAGACCTGGAGCGGCTGCCGGAGTGGACCGGGAAAGCGCTCGAACTGGAGCCGCGCATCGCCGCGCTAGCCGCGGAGTACGCCTCTATCGAGCATGCCATCATCGTGGGGCGCGGCCTGGACTATGCCAACGCGCTCGAATTCGGACTGAAGATGATGGAGGCGTGCTACGTGGTGGCGGAGCGGTTTTCGGGGGCC